>MDSZ01198756.1_pt1 | contig 10829 bp, 7 predicted proteins | sample 811201 | NCBI WGS metagenome assembly MDSZ01 (sample SAMN05326647, study PRJNA326480) | marine metagenome | isolation source: seawater | place: Indian Ocean: North | collected 2010
AAAAATTTTAGCTTATATTGTGTAAAAGGAATTAAGGCCAACAAAAAAAAAATTAAAGAACATTTAGACAATTCATTAATGCTCGTGACTGCATTGGCTCCTAAAATTGGCTATGATAATGCTGCAAAAATAGCAAAGAGAGCTTTAAAAAATAATACAAGACTAAAAGATGAGGCCATTAAATCAGGTCTGGTTACCGAAAAAGAATATGATTTTATTGTAAACCCATTAAAAATGATTAATCCAAACTAATCTATCAGTTTTCTTACGATTGCTCTTAAATTTTGAATATTTTTTACTACAAATTTTTCCTCTGATTTTTCATTTTTTTTTAGATTACTTATTATAACATTTGAAATAATAAAATCATTTTCTCCAATATTTTTCTCTAGATCAAAAAATATATCTTTTATATTTTTAATTTTTTTTGATCCGATTTGAAAAGTTTTTGCAAATTCAATATGATTTTTAATTTTTAAATGGTTTTTCGATAAAAATATTTTTTCATCTTGTTTTTCAATAAAACTAATTTTAGTGTTTATCTCTCCAATTTTATCCAATTTAAAATTTGCCTTTTCTAAATTTATTACTTTTTCATTAACGAAAAAATCTATTTGGCCATTTTTTATAAGTCTATTATCAAGGTCTCTAAATTTTATTTTTAATTTACCATTTATATTACCTAGAAAGTTTTTATCATATGCTAATAAATTTAATAAAATATTGTCAATAATATTTTCTACTTTTTTTTTTTTAATTGTTAATTCTATATCTGAATAAAATGGTTTAAGTTGAATAACACTATCAATATTAAAATTTGTATTTTTCTTATTTGGTGAGGAAATATAGATTTTATCATCATAAAAATTTATTTTGTATAATAATTTATCTTGCAAATAATCAACTTCCATCTGAACACTAAAATTACTTTTCTCAAATTCAAATATATTTTTAATTTCAATAGGTGGATTAAATAAATTTATGTTATGTGTACTTATATTTGGAGTTTGATAACTTCTTTTCCAATCTGAAAAAAAACTTAATCCAAAAATTTTGCCTTCAATTATAAAATTTTTAATTTTAGTTTTATTATAAATATTATAATTAACTTTTTTCATTGGAGAAATTAAGATTACTTCACCATTTGAATTTCTTATAAAAAGTTTGCAATTTATTAGAACTATTTTCTTATTAATTTTTTCATATAAATGTTTTCTTATTTTTTTTAGATCAGATAATTTAAGTTCAAGATTCGCATTTGAAATTTCAGCCGATATAAAATTATTAAATGACCTTAAATATACATCTCTCAAAGAAATATATATTTTTAAATCTGTTGTAACTATTAAATCGTTACTCTTAACTTTTTTCTCCAAATTAAGTGTGGCATTTTCTACTAATAAATGTGGTTTAGGAAAGGGTTTATAGGAAATTTTTCCAGATGAATTTAAATGTATTTTAAAATTTTTATAAAAATTTTTTTCTATTTTTGCAACTTTGCTTTCATAATTAAATAAAACTGGTAAAGATAAAATAGTTAAGGATGAAAAAGTTACAGTAATGGCTAATAAAATTAGTGAAAAAGTTATTTTATTTTGCTTTATTTTATTCATCAAATATCAAGGCTTATACAGTAGATATATATGTTAAATAAAGATTATTTGATAAATTTAAACGAAAAGCAACAAGAAGCAGTAATGCATCTTAATGGTCCTTTATTGATTGTCGCTGGGGCGGGATCGGGTAAGACAAAGGTTTTAACATCAAGAATTGCTCACATAATTAAGACTCATAAGGCTTTTTCTAGTCAGATACTTGCGGTTACTTTTACTAATAAAGCAGCTAAAGAAATGCAGTTAAGAGTATCAAAACTTCTTAGAAAAGAGGCTACAGGATTACCATGGCTAGGTACATTTCATTCAATAAGTGCAAAAATTTTGAGAAAACATGCTGAGGCAGTTGGTTTAAAATCAAATTTTACAATTATAGATCAGGATGATCAATCAAGATTAATTAAAAATATTTGTAAGGCAGAAAATATAGATATAAAAAAAATATCGCCGAAGTATATTTTAGCAGTTATTGATAGATGGAAGAATAAAGGTTTATATCCAGATGATGTAATTTTAAAAAAAAAAGAAACCCTTGAAAAAAACTTTTTAAGTATTTATAAAATTTATCAGCAAAAGCTAATAGATTTAAATTCAGCGGATTTCAGTGATCTCATTTTGCACACTGTAAAGATTTTTAAAAAATTCAAAGAAATTGCATTACTATATTCAAAAAAATTTAAATATATTTTAGTTGATGAATATCAAGATACAAATTTTATTCAAAGCGAATGGCTTAAATATCTATCAGCATCTAACTTGAACATTTGTTGTGTTGGGGATGATGATCAATCAATTTACAGTTGGAGAGGTGCAGAAATTAAAAATTTTTTAGAGTTTGATAAAATGTATGCAAACACTAAAATAATAAGATTAGAAAAAAATTATAGGTCTACTCAGAATATTTTAAATGTTGCATCAAAACTTATTGAAAATAATCACAAAAGAGTAGGCAAAACTTTGTATACTAATCAAGAGGATGGTGAGCTTGTTACTTTAGATTGTTTTAGGAACGTTAAAGATGAAGCTACTGATATAAGTTCAACAATTGAAGATTATAGAAAAAATATTTCTTTAAATCAGGTTGCTATTTTGGTTAGAGCAATTTTCCAAACAAGAGAATTTGAGGAGAGATTTTTAAAAGTTGGAATTCCTTATAGAATTATTGGTGGAATTAAATTTTATGAAAGAGCAGAAATAAAAGATTGTATTGCATATTTAAGATGTATTCATCAATCAAAGGACGACTTATCTTTCGAAAGAATAATCAATGTACCTAAAAGATCTATTGGTGACACAACGATTAAAAATATTTCTGAATTTGCAAAATATAATAAATGCTCATTAGAAATTGCTTCAAAAAAATTAATTGATCAAAACAAAGTTAAGCCAAAAACTAAGGTGGGTTTAGTTTCCCTATTAAACCTATTAGAAAAATGGAGATATGACTTAAAGAAAAAAATAAATCATAATAAGCTTTTACAAATAGTTTTAGATGAGTCTGGATACAGTGAAATGTTAAAAAATAAAAAGGATTTAGAAAATGAGAATAGGCTTGAGAATATAAAAGAATTACTAAATGCAATGAAAGAATTTGACACTTTAGAAAGTTTTCTAGAGCATGTGTCATTGGCAACTTCACTTGATCAGGACTGGGAAAGTGAGAAAGTAAATTTAATGACTTTACATGCATCGAAGGGGCTAGAATTTGATATAGTTTATTTACCTGGTTGGGAGGAAGGCTTGTTTCCTCATCAAAAAAGTATTGAGGAAAAAGGAGAAAATGGATTAGAAGAAGAAAGAAGACTAGCCTATGTAGGTATTACACGAGCAAAGAAAATCGCGAAGATTTCTTTTTCAATGAACAGATTTTATCAGGGTGATTGGATTGATAGTATTGCATCAAGATTTATAGATGAATTGCCAGATGAATATTTAAAGAAAAATAATAGCTTTACAAATAAAGATGAAGATGATTTTGAATTTAATCAAGACATAGATTTTGATAGTGAAATAAGAAGCCCTGGATGGTTAAGATATCAAAAAAAGTTGAAATGATAAAAAAAATAAAAAAATTTATATCTGATAATAATTTGGATGGTTACATCATTCCAAAGAACGACAATTACTTTACCGAATATTCAAAAATAAATAATTTAGTAAAAGTAACAAATTTTACAGGTTCAGCAGGTTTTGCTATAATTTTAAAAAATGTAAATTATTTATTTGTTGACGGAAGATATACTCTGCAAGCAAAAAACCAATCTGGCAAAAATTTTTATATATTGCAAATACCACATAAATGGCCAAAAGACTTAAAAGAAATACAAAATAGAATAATAGGATTTGATCCAAAATTATTTAATGAAGAGACGCTAAGTAAATATTTTGAAAGTAAATGCAATTTAACACCAATCCATTTTGACTTTAAAATCAAAAAAAATCAAAAAATAAATAAATTTTTTTTATTAAATAAAAATGTTGTTGGTGAAAGTTGGTCTAAAAAATTAAAAAAAATAAAAATATATATGCTTAGAAATAAAATAAATTATTTTTATATTAGTGCTAGCGAAAATGTTAATTGGCTTTTAAACATCAGGGGTAAAGATTTACCGAATAGTCCTATAGCTAACTGTAAACTAATCATTTCTGATAATAATAAATTATATTTTTTTACAGATTTAAGAAAAATTTCTTACTCATTTAAAAAAAAATTTAAAAATATAATTTTTCTTGATGAAAAAAAATTTTTTAAAATAATATCTAAATTAAGAGAAGGAAATTTTTGTATCGATGAAAAAACTTGCTCTATATTTGAAAAACAAATAATTAAAAGCAAGTTTAAAATAGTGAAGAATTTAGATCCAATATACGATTTAAAATCTGTAAAAAACAAAACAGAAATAAATAATACCATTAATGCTCATATAGAGGACGGAGTAGCGGTAACAAAATTTTTATATTGGTTTAAAAAAAATAAAAAAGTATTAACAGAAAAAAAAATTGAGCAAAAGTTGGAAAAAATTAGAAGAAAATCAAAAAATTATTTATATCCTAGTTTTGATACAATAGCTGGGTCAGGGCCAAATGGGTCTATAATTCATTACAAATCAAACAATAGCACTAACAGACATCTTAAGAAAAATGATATTTTATTAATTGATTCAGGGGGTCAGTACAAATGGGGGACAACTGATATTACTAGAACAGTTTGTTGTGGAAAAGTATCAAATGTAATTAAAACAAATTATACAAGAGTTCTAAAAGGACATATTGGAGTAATAGAATGTGATCTCAAAAAAAAATTTAATGGACATTTAGTCGATAATTTAGCAAGAAAATATCTAAAAAGAGTGGGTTTAGATTATTCCCATGGTACAGGACATGGAGTGGGTTTTTTTTTAAATGTTCATGAAGGTCCTCAAGCAATTTCCAAGTATAATACAATAAAATTTAAAAAAGGAATGATAGTGAGTAATGAACCTGGGTATTATGTAAAAAATGAATATGGAATAAGAATTGAAAATTTAATTTATGTTGATGAAGTTAAAAAAAAATTGATTTTTAAAAATTTGACATATGCTCCCATAGATTTAGAGTTGGTAAATTTTAAAATGCTTAGTAAAAATGAAAAGAATTACTTATTTAAATATCATTTAGATATTTACTCAAAAATCTCAAAATATTTAACTAAGCCTGAAAAAAGGAGGTTAATTAATTTTATTAAGTAATTTTAATAAGTCATTCTTAGATATTATTTCAATTTTCAAAACTTTTGCTTGCTCTAATTTTCTTTTTGTGGGTTTTTCTCCTATTACCAAATAATCAAGGTTTTTACTTATATTGCTTACGGTTGTTCCAGAATTATTTTCGATTAAGGATTTTGCTTCAGCTCTACTGATACCATCTAGCTTTCCAGTAAACATGAAAGTCTTATTTTTTAAAATTCCATTTTTTATTAAACTTGCGCTTTGAATATTTAATATATCTTCCAACTCAATTAAAATTCCTAAATTTGATTGCTCTGAGAAAAAAGTTTTTAATGAATTTATCTGTGTTTCACCAATTCCATCTATATTAATAAATTTTTCAAATTTTTTTTTTTTAACAATTTCAATAAATGTTGAGATATTTTTAACATTATCACTTATTAATTTTGCATTTTCTATACCTATGTGTCTTATTCCGATAGAATATATAAATCTTTGTAAACTAGTATTCCTTGATTTTTCAATTGAACTTTTTAGATTTTTTACAGATAATTCTCCCCAACCCTCAAGATTTTTTATAAAATTAAAATCGAGTTTAAAAATATCCTGTGGCTTTTTAAGTAATTTTAAATTCCAAAATTTCTCAATAACTCTTTTGCCTAACCCATCAATATTGAGAGCTTCTTTAGAAATAAAATGTTTTATTTTTTCAATAGCTATTCTTTCACATCCAAAACCTTCATTTGTACACCTCCTAACAGCGTCAAATTTTTTAGTAGTTCTATTAAATTCTTTAATTGTACTTGATCCACAAGATGGGCATTTTGTAGGAAATTTAAAGGGTTTTGAGCTATTATTCCTTTTAGATATGTCAACTTCTATAACATGAGGAATTACATCACCTGCTCTCTCTATTTTTACTATATCTCCTGTTCTGATATCTTTTCTTAATATTTCATCTTCGTTATGAAGAGTTGCATTTGAAACTACAACTCCACCAATATTGACAGGTTCAACTTTTGCAACTGGAGTCAAAGCACCTGTTCTTCCAATTTGGATTTCAATGTTATTTATTTTAGTAAAAGCACTATCAGCAGAAAATTTGTGTGCTATTGCCCACCTTGGTGCATTTGAAGTAAAGCCAAGTCTTTTTTGCAAATCAAATTCGTTCACTTTATATACAAGACCATCTAAATCATAGTCCAAATTGTATCTTTTATTCTCAAATTTTTTATGAAAATTTATTAATGCTTCAATACCAGTAATAACTTTGTTATCTTTGTTTATCTTAAATCCCCATTTTTTTAAATTAATTAAAAAGTCAGATTGATATTTAAGAAAATTATTTTCAAAATATCCAAAAGTGTAAGCTATGAAATTAAGTGGAATTTTTTTTGTTTCGCTTGGATCTTTTTGTCTTAAGGATCCAGAAGCTGCATTTCTAGGATTAGCAAACTTATCTTTAATATTAATAAAATCTTTTTTTTTTATGAAAACTTCTCCTCTGATTTCTATTTCGTTTGGAAAATCCTTATGTTTTACTTCTAAAGGAATATCTTTTATTGTTTTAAGATTTTCAGTTATAATTTCTCCAGTTCTTCCATCTCCCCTGGATACTCCATATTTCAATTTTTTATTTATATATGTTAATGATGCTGAAATTCCATCTATTTTAGGTTCAACACTATAATTAAATTTAATTCTTTCATTCAAATAATTAAATATTTTTTTTTCAAAATTTTTTAAGTCCTCTTGATCAAAGGCGTTTGATAAAGACATCATTGGTGTTTTATGTTCAAATTTTTCAAAATTCTTTGATGGTATAAAACCAATATTTTTACTTGGAGAATTTTTGTTTTTTAAGTAAGGAAATTTATTTTCTAACTCAATTATTTCTTTTTTTAATTTATCATATTGTGAGTCGGAAATAGATGGACTACTTTTATCATAATATAATTTATTATGTTTAGTTAATTCCTTGATTTTTAAGTCATATTTGATTTTTTTTTTATCCATGACCATCAATTAATTATTTAAACATTTTTTTAAATTTTGTTAGAAGATTATCTTTTTGATTTTTATTACTTATTTTTTTAATTTTATAATCCTTGTTTACTATTCTATAGCTTGCCTCGTACCACATACTCGATTTATAATTATAGCCTAATAATAATGCATATTTTTCAGCTTCATTTTCTAATCCAATTTTATAGTTCAATTCTACAAGTCTATGAAGAGCTTCCTCAACAAATATAGTAGTGTCATAGTCGCTTATCACCTTTTGAAATCTTTTTATCGCAGGAATCCACTTTTCCCTTTCAACATAATATCTCGCTAAATACATTTCTTTAGATGCCATAACCTCAGTAATATAATCTAATTTATATTTTGAATCTTTTGCATAATCTGTATCAGGATAATTTTTTATAACGGTTTCTAAATACTTTTTTGCCAACAAAATTTCTTTCAAATCTTTTTTTTCATCAACGATTTGATCATAATGGCACAAAGCTAACAGATAATAAGCATAATCAGTTTGTGGATGATTTTTATACTTTACTAAAAAACGTTCCAAGTCATTAATTGCATAATTATAATATCCTTGGGAAAAATATCCATATGCTGACATTAAAACGGCTCTCGGAGCCCAAATTGATTGTGGAAATAATAATTCTGCTTCACTAAACTTTCTTCCAGCATAAATAACATCTCCTTTTTCAAATTCTTCCATTCCTTGTTTATAAACTTCGATCATTTGCGTCTCTAAATTTTTTTCTTTTAGAGTAGATTTTTGATCTACTTTTTTCGAACATGAAAAAATTAAAATGAAAATTATAAGATAAATTAAATTAAATTTAGAAATCATATAATATTTTTACCAGATTAATTATAAAATTGTAACTTTTAAGCTATGGACTTTAAGTTATGATAGTTTGCAAAAGTGTGTGGTAATTGTTTTCCTTTGATTTCTATCAAAGAGAAATTTTCTTGATCATTAAATATTTTTCTCAATAATTGGTTTGTTAATTTATGGCCTCCTTGCGAGCATTTAATACTACCAATAATCTTGTATCCAGACAAAAATAAATCTCCCATGCAATCAAGAATTTTATGATTTACAAATTCTGATTTATTTCTCAATCCATTTTCATTTAAAATTTTATTACCTTTAATTACAATTGCATTTTCTAAACTTCCACCTTTTCCAAGATTCATTTTTTTTAATTTTTCTATATCTTCGAATAAACAAAAAGTTCTTGAGTCATATATATCGTTTAAATTATCTTCAAATACATTGATTTTATTTTTTTGCGTTCCAATTAACTCATTATTATATTTAATTTCAAATTCTATATCTCCTGATACATTAGATTTATCTATCGATATAAATTTCTCACCTTCTGAAAATGTAATTTTTTTATTTATTTTAATAATTTTAATCGGCTGATCGCTAAATTTAAGTCCTACACTATTAATTTTATTTATAAAGATTTTTGCAGAACCGTCCATAATCGGAACTTCATCAGAATCTATCTCAATAATTGCATTATCAATTCCAACGCCATATAATGCTCCCATTAAATGTTCAATTGTGGAAACTTTTGTCCCATGCTCATTAGAAATTGTTGTACATAAAGTTGTATCTACAACATTTGCATAATTTGGGTAAACTATATTGTTATTTTGCAAATCTATTCTTTTAAACGTTATCCCAGTATTAGGAGAAGTTGGAATAATACTTATATTTACTTTTTTACCTGTATGTATACCAATACCTTGAAAAGAGATTTTTTTAGATATAGTTTTTTGACAAAGAATAGACACCAATAGTGTATACACAAAGTTAACACACGGAAGTACTCAAGAAATATTACAGGAAAATACAATTATTTACTAAAAAAATTAAAAAATGTTTCAAATATCCCTTGTTTTTTAACAATTATTGTTGGTATTTCGGAATTGCTAATTTGATTTTTAAGACCACATTTACAGATTTGAACATCTGTCTCAGTATAAAAATTTATTGAATTGAATCCAAATCTATCATTTAAATAAAAAGAATTATTATTAAATATTTTAGATCCTTCGCCAATTAGTAATAATTCTGAATCTACGGTATTATACTTACGACTATTAGCTTTTGCTTTTTTAAAGGTTAAATCTATAATTTCTTGAACTCTGTATAAGATGACTTTTTTTAGTAAATCAACCGAAATATTTTGTTTTATAATTTCATGAAATGTTATGGAATTTTCCGAGTCATTATTTTCATACGAAAACTCGGTATCAGTTTTACTAAATAATTTTTTTAATTCTTCTGCGTTAATTTCTGAAATTTTAAAAATTTGTGAAATATCTTTTGTTATGTGGAAACCACCAATTGGAATCGTTTCAATAAATTTCAATTTCCTATTCTCAAAAAAAATAAATGATGATCTTCTCCATCCTATATCTAAAAAAGAAATTTTATTTTGATTTAATTTTTCTACATAAGATTGTGATTTTATATAAGATGTACAAAAGATATTTAAAATATTAAGGTTATTTTTTATAAATCCATCTCTTATTTTCTTTATTAATATTTTAGGAAAACATATTATTTTAAAATCAACTTTTAGATTATTAGAGATCAATTTTTCTGTTGGAATTTCATAAAAAACTTTTTTGTTGTCGATTATACACTTATCCATGATTATCTGAGATAAATAATATTTATCATAATTTAAAGCAACAATTTGATTTAATTCTAATATTAAGGATTTGTATAATTTATTAATTTTTAAACTTTTATCTAAATTTTTTGTTAATGATATTCCTACAACAAATAACTCTTCAGAATCTAAAGTTAATATAACATCTTCGATATGATAAGAAATTTTTTTTTCAGCAATTTTTACAATTTTATTTACTGCTTCAAAATGGTTCTCAAAATCATTATTTATGTATACATTTATTGAGTTCGAAAATTTTTCATTTAAATTAATATCAAAAGTAGAAAATCGAATTTTTGAAGATCCAAAATCAATAATATTAAAAAAATTTTTTTTACTCATTTTTTAGAATTAATCTATTTTCAACTCTTAAATCAATAATCGTATCTGATGCGATCTTATTACTTATTTTGAATTCTCTAAATAACTCTATTGCTTTAGAATAATTTTTATTCGGTAATTGAACTATAATATTATTTTTAAAATATAGATCCCATCTTTTATTCTTATGGAAATAATATCTATTTATATGACTCAGGTTAACTTTTTGTTTTAAAAGTTCTTTCTGAAGAAGAATAAATTCATCTGGATTAAATTTTCCAAAAATGACTGGTAATTTTTTTTTGTTAATAATATCTTTTTCAAATATAAATTTTCCATTTAATCCTACAAAATGTTTTTTTTGATCTATGTATGTAATACCTATTAAACTAGTTTCTTGGGTTATTATATGAATTGTTGAAGGATATTTTTTTTTGATATTTATGTTTTCAATAAAGTTGAGTTTATCTAGTCTT
>MDSZ01234892.1_pt1 | contig 10829 bp, 11 predicted proteins | sample 811201 | NCBI WGS metagenome assembly MDSZ01 (sample SAMN05326647, study PRJNA326480) | marine metagenome | isolation source: seawater | place: Indian Ocean: North | collected 2010
AATAATGGGGCAAATATTTTTGATCTTGAGACGACAGTAAAAAGTTTTGGTAACGTCTCATGGGATCTAGCATATCTATTTCAAAGATTCTGTTTGATTAATAATCCTACAAATAAAGAAATTTCATCTAGAATGAAGATAATTGAGGAATACTACCCTGAAGCAATGAGAAATATAGCAGATAGAATGAGAGTAATTTCAATATACAATATTATTTCTGCTGTTGATTATAGAATCAATGATAATCGCTTAGTTCCTGAGCATGAGTTTTCAAAGTTCTATAATCTAGATTTGCAAGCTCAGGAATTTAAAAACTGATCTGGATAATATTATGTCAAACATTAAATATAACTTTAGTAATAAGTTGGTAATTGTAACTGCAGGGTCAAAAGGAATAGGGAAATCAATAGTTAACTCTTTTTTGCATGCAGGAGCACGAGTAGCAACTTTTTCAAGAAATTGTCAGAGCCAGAAAGACGACACCCTGTTTCAGCTACAAGGAGATATTAGTGACCCTGAATTTTTAAATCATTTCTATTCATCACTTACAGCATACTTTGATGCATCTGTTGACATATTAGTTAACAATAATGGTGGCCCTACACCCGGGTTACCCCTTTCTTTTGATGATAAAGAGTGGGATAGTGCGTTTCAAAATAATTTTTATAGCGCTGTTAGAATGTCAAGATTAGTTGCAGAAGGCATGAAAGAAAATAAGTGGGGTAGGATTATCAACCTAACTTCTGCCTCTGCAAAAGAGCCTGCTCTAGGAATGACGCTCTCAAATGTTACAAGATCCGCTGTCATTTCATTTGCAAAAACCTTATCGTTAGAGCTTGCGGAACATGGGATTACTGTTAATTCAATTTTGACAGGTGGAGTGCATACAGAAAGGTTCAATTCACTTGTGGAAAATCAGATTTCAGAGTCTGGAGAATCTTTTGAAGATGCTATGACAAGAATAAATGCGACTGTTCCTGTAAATTTCATTGCAACGCCTGAGCAATTTTCTAAATATATTTTATTTATTGCTTCAGAAGAGGCTTCTTATCTTAACGGGGTTTCTATCTCAATAGATGGCGGCTCCTTTAAGGGTCTTTTTTAATGGAATTTGATCTTTACTTTCAATCTGTTGAAGAAGAGGTAAACAGAAAAAATGAGTCTATGTTTGTTCTATCATCAGATTCGGAAGATACTTTCTGGTCATTTGCATTTTCGAAGGTGCAAAAAAAAGATATCAGTGAATTAAAAAGCGCATCTAATTTTGCTAAGAATCTTAAGTCCATTGACCCTAATCACCCTTCATCAAAAGCATACTTTATTCATGCTATCAGAGTAGCAACACACACACTTGCATCTCTCAAGAAGCCAAATGTGGAAATAGTCAAGATGGCAATGATACATAATGTTTTTGAGATTACTGGACTTTCTAGACTAGAACTCGCACAAGCTGGCTTCTCTGACTACATTATTGATGCGATTGAGCTTCAAACTGTTGATAGAAGCAGGCAGTTTGATGAAGACTATCTTTTAGATTATTACAGCTCTATCAAGAACTTTGGTAAGGAATTGATGTTTCTAAGATGTATGGATAAGTTGGATAATTTATTAGCTTTTGAACTCATAGCAGATGGTTCAATTAGAACCAATTGGCTAAAGAATACACATGATCATGTAATTCCCATGGCTTATTTACTTGATGATAAATTTGGAAGTTATTTCAGTAATGTTTTTGACTATATTGAAAAAAGAGGCTGTATTGAGAGTAAGAGATTAGAGTTTGATGAATTACAGAAGACTAGGGCCATTAATTAGGATTATGAAAGATAACCTTATGATATTTAAATCATCTTTATGAAACTAATAATCACAGGTGGTACCGGTTTTCTTGCATCAAATCTATTAGATGTATTTTTAGAGTTGGATCATAGTCTTATAGTTATTTCTCGGTCAGCGAAGCCAGCAAAATATCATGCTCATGAGAATCTCGAATGGATTCAGCATGATTTATCCGAATCAAAGCTCAAATCAGAAGAGTTAATATCTTGTGAAAATCTCTATCATTTTTCTGGAGCTACACTGGGTGCTAATCTGGATCAAGGAGGCTATTGTAAAGCTAATGAAGAGACGCTGATAAACCTTATGGAGTCTGATATTAAGGCCAATCAGATAATATTTCCTTCTTCCCAAGTTGTTTATGGAAATATAAATAAGAAAAATATAAATGAAGATGAAGTTATTGGTTTTCCTGAATCAGCATATTCAGCTAGTAAAATAAATACAGAAAATTGGATTGCACTCTTTCAAAAAAAGTTTGAGGTACCAGTAGTAATCTTCAGGATGTCTGGTTTTATTGAAGGAGGAGGAGTCATAGACTATATCATTGATGAGGCATTAGCCGATAATGACATTGAACTATTTTCTAAAGGCTTAATTTCAAGGGACTACTTATTATTAAATGATGTTATTAATCTCTTAGTCAGCATATCTGAGAAACAATTCAGCAAAGAATTGCACATTTTTAATCTAGGAAGTGGCGAAGACATACAAATCCTCCAAATTGCAAAAATTATCGTCGAAGCTTTAGGATCCAAGAGTAAAATAAGATGTCTTGATCAAAAAGCAAGCATGGAAAATTTTGTATTTGATATAGATAAAGTTAGAAGTAGTTTAAACTTTCATCCCACTAGCTTGATTGAAGGCATAGTAAATTATGCCCAATTGAAAAAAGATAATAAGTTACTTAAATGATTCATAATTAGCATGAATGAAAAACATAAAATAACTGTTGCAGACCCTTCTTTTTCTAAAAAAGACAGAGAATTTATAATGGATGGGGTTGATAAGATTCTTTCAGGTCAATTAAGCATGGGGGAAAATGTTCGACTCTTTGAAAATGAATTCTCAGAGATGACGGGATCAAGATATTCAGTTGCAATGAACTCTTGTACCTCAACCTTAGAGGTTGCTTTAAAGTCATTTGATGTTGGGAAAGGAGATGAGGTTATAGTTCCTATTCAAACTTTTATAGCAACTGGAATGGCAGTCCACCTTGTTGGAGCAAAGCCTATTTTTTGTAATATCAATAAAAAAGACTTCTGTTTAGATTTAAAATCAATAGAAAACTGTATTACAAAAAGAACAAAAGGCATTATTCTCGTACATTTTGCAGGCCTTATTTCTGAAGATATTTTTAAGATTCAAGAATTATGTAAAAGCCATAATATTTTTATGATTGAGGATGCTGCTCATGCGCCAGGAGCAGAAATAGACAATAAAAGGTCTGGGACAATTGGAGATGTTGGTTGCTTCTCCTTTTTTCCAACCAAGGTTTTGACTGCTGGAGAGGGGGGAATGTTTACAACTGATAATAATGATTTAGCAGATTATGCCAGAAGTCAACAGAATCGCGGAAGAGATCTTAAAGCTGAAAGAGAAGAGTATAAGTATCCAGGAAGAAATATAAGAATGACAGAAATGACTGCACTTACTGGAAGAGCACAACTTAGAAACTTAGAAAAGTACCTAGCCAGCAGAAGAAAGATCGCAAATATTTATAAAAGAGGGTTTGATAAACTGCAGTCAAAGATAGAGTATGTTGCACCAAAAGATGACAGGAATTCATCTTATTGGAAGTTTCCTATCATTTTAAATCGATCTTTTGATAGAGATATATTCTTAGCTAAGCTTCACTCTAAAGGCATATTTGCTGATTTAACCTATCAGCCCTCTCTTAATAATCAACCAGTTTTTAAAAATATATTTGAGAGCAAAAAGAACCTCCAAAACAGTGAATCTCTGATGAAAAGGCATATATGTCTTCCATGCCATCAGAATATGACAGAAGAGCAAGGTAATTTTGTTGTAAGCACAGTAATCGAGACTTGTATGAGTTTTGAAGAATGATCTTAGGTATACACCAGCCCCAATATATCCCATGGCCAGCATATTTCATGAAAATCAGGCGATGTGAGAAATTTGTCATTCTAGACTCTGTGGATTATCAAAAAAATGGGATACAAAATAGAAATATGATCAAGACATCAAATGGCTCATCTTGGTTGACAGTACCTGTTTCAAGGAAAACCAATCAGAAGATATTTGAAACCCAGATCAACAATAATATTCAGTGGAGGAAGAAGCACTGGCAGAGTATTTATCAAAGCTATAATAAATCTGAATATTTTCAAAAATACTCTTCAGAAATTGAAGAAATTTACTCTAGGGAATGGACTAATTTATCTGAATTGAACATCTTTTATCTTAAGGCAATATCTAAATGGATGAACTTAGATACAGAATTTCTTTTGGCATCTGAAATGTCTCTCAATAAAAAAGGTTCAGACTTAATTCTAGAGATATGTAAAAAAGTTGGAGCAAAAAAATACATTTCAGGCATGGGCGGTAAAGATTATATAATAGAGAAGAGTTTTCTAAGTTCTGGTATTGAAATAGATTTTATTGCACCAGAATTACCATCCGAATATTCACAGAATTATATGAATTTTGGATATTTAAATGATCTTTCTGTTTTAGACTTATTATTTAATTGTGGAGATCAATGGCTGGATTATTTTTAATGCCCTATTAGGTTAAGTAGAATGAGCAAAAAAAAGATACTCTCTGTTACAGGCATAAGATCTGAATATGATATTTTATATTCTGTTTATAATGCTATTGAGAATCATCCAAATCTTGATCTAAAAGTTATAGCAACAGGCGCTCATCTGTCTCCACTCCATTCAAGAAGTGTCAATGAGATAAGAAATGACGGATTTGAGGTTGTTGAGGAAATCGAAAGCCTAATAAATTCTGACTCCCTAGAATCAAGAGCAAAAGGACTTGCAATTCAGATGCAAGGAATGATCCAAACAACTAGAAGAATAAATCCAGACATACTTTTGGTTTTGGGTGATAGAGAAGAATCTATTGCTACAGCACTTATAGGGTCATATATGAATATTCCAGTGGCACATATATCTGGTGGTGATAGGGTGATAGGCAATGTTGATGATCAAATTAGACATGCCGTTTCGAAATTATCTCATATTCATTTTGTAACTAATGATGAAAGCTATGATCGACTGATAAAGATGGGCGAGCAAGATTTCCGAGTCTACAATACCGGTAATCCTGGCCTAGACAGAATTGTTGATACAGAGAATATGTCCTTAGAAGCTATCTCTGAGTCTCTATCAATCGATTTAATAGAGAAACCATTCATTATTCTAATCCAGCATGTTATATCATCTGAAACAGATATGAGTTCTATGCAAATGGAAGAAACCATGATTGCAATTGAACGAATGGGTATTACAACCATCATGAGCCATCCTAACTCTGACCCAGGATCTAACCAGATTATAAGAGTGATTGATAAATATAAGAATCTTGAAAATTTGCATATCTTAAAGAATATTCCTAGGACTGAGTTTATAAATTTACTTAGAAGAGCTTCATGTCTCATTGGTAATTCTAGTGCAGGGATTCTTGAAGCACCTATTTTGAAGCTACCAGTTGTAAATATTGGAAATAGGCAAAAAGGACGGCTTCATGCAGAGAATGTGGAGTTTGTTTCTCATGATTCAGAAAAAATTGAGGCGGCTATTAAAAAAGCATTATATGACAAAGGATACAGAAGCATGGTGGAAAATTGCTCTAACCCCTATGGCGATGGAAATTCCTCCAAAAAGATTGCAGAGATTCTTCATAGTCTCACAATTGATGATAAATTACTGACTAAAGATATAACCTACTGATGAGTGATATTCTAATAATTGCACCACATGCAGATGATGAGACGCTTGGATGCGGAGGCACTATACTTCGACACAAATCTGAGGGTGAAACTATAAGCTGGTTACTAGTGACATCGATGTTAGAGAAGGATGGATTCTCGAAATCAGAGATCCAAATTAGAAACAATGAAATTAATCTTGTTGCAGAAGCTTATGGTTTTGATGAAACAATAAAACTGGATTATTCACCTACAAAGATTGATATGATCCCAATGAAGGACATAGTAGAGTCAATTTCAAAAACGATTCAAAAGATTCAGCCTAGTGTATTATATTTCCCTTTCCACAATGACATACACTCAGATCATAGAATTATTAGTGAGGCCGTGCTGTCTTGCTCAAAAAGTTTTAGATATGAATATATAAAAAAATTCAGAGCTTATGAGGTACTTTCTGAAACTGAGTTTGCATCTGACTTATATTCTGATTCTTTTAATCCAAATCTGTGGATTGATATCTCTGACTTTATAGATAAAAAAATAGAAATCATGGAAATATATAAGAGCGAAATCAAGGAGCCCCCTTTTCCTAGAAGTGAGGAGAATATCAGGGCACTGGCAACATATAGGGGGTCTACTGTTGGATCGATCTCAGCAGAGTCTTTCATTCAAATTAAAGAAATCATATAAAACAAGTGAAACTGCTTAGCGATAAGCTCATTGATTTAATGAATGTCTAAGAGTAGAGACATTATAGGTAAACATTTTGATGAGAAAGCATTAAGCATCTCTAATAAAAATAGTCCTTATGTTTTTTTCAATCAGACCTTAAATAAGCATGGAAGTAATTGCTATTTAGGGCATTTATCTGATCCATATAGATATGCTGAAAGTTTATTTCCTGAGGATGTCAAGAACCTAAATATTCTTGATTGCTGCTGTGGAACTGGTGTTTTTTCAATATTGCCCGCATTAAATGGAGCATTTGTATTTGGTTTTGATATATCCGAAGAATCCATTATATTTGCAAAAAAAAGGGCAGATAAATTTGGAGTTTCAGATAAAGCTGATTTTAGAACGATGGATATTTCTGATATGAACTATGATCAAAACTTTTTTGATGTTGCTATTATATACGGCTCTTTATCTCTCATGAATACCGAAGATGCAATAAAAAGCATTAAAAAAGTATTAAAGCCGAAAGGTAAGTTAATTGTGGTCGACTCACTTGGATATAACCCATTTTTTAATTGGAATAGAAAAAAATCAATTCGAAGATGGACGAATCAAGACACAGGTGAATATAAAACCTTCAATCACAAAGACTTGGTAGTATTGAGGAATAATTTTTCTTCTGTCAATTACAAGACTTACAATCTTACAGTGCTTATAATTTATTATCTAAATAGAGTCTTAAGAAAATCGCTTTCAGCGAATTACTTCAATTTGATTGATAAAATGCTTCTTCGTATTCCTATAATTAAATGGTTAGCATTTAAGATTGTTCTTGTTTGTGAGGATGAGTAATTTTTAATCTAAAATTTTACCCAGTAGCGATAGAAAGGTCGGGATATTAAACCCAAGAAAAACTTTCTAGAAGACGATAATTTCATTACCCATTTTTTATCTTCAATTATCTGATCTACTTTACTGAATCTCAAATTATTACCTTCAAGATTATGATAATCATTCCCTTCAATACTTTTTAAAAAATTTTCGTCTAAATTAATTTCAAGCAATGAACTTATCTTATTTATGAATATCTGAGGATTAGAGCAGAAATCTTCATAGCTAGTTCGATATGACTTGACACCAAATCTATCAATGATTCTAATTATCAGTAGATTCAATAGAATCCATTCAACTACTGCCCTTATATTGGACTTGATATCAAGTTTAAGTCTCTTTCTTTCTTCATTCTTATATGAGTAAGCATATCCTCTTGCATCTCTTATTATGTGTATAACAATGATTTCATAATTAAGATTTTTGCATAATTCAAATAAGTAGAAAGGGTCTTTAGAGGAGTCTAGAATATATTTTAATTTAGGCTTAACATCTAAGGCAGCATTGAAACAACTAGATATGATATTGTCATGACCTTGATTTGAGCTTTTCTTAGAAAACCAAGGTGAAAAGAAAATGAGAATCATTATTTTAATTTGTTGAAAGATACTATTGGAATAAGGATAGATATCTTTTTTCTCAGTATTTCTTCTTACTTCTTCCCAAAAACTGCAGTCCTTGAATTTTTCTTTGCAAGTACATAGTCTCTTGCCATCATCATTTTCAATATATTTTTCATAGAACTTCCCTTCGCCAATCGAGAATACTTCCTTGGAAGAGGAAATTAGCAGATCTACAATAGTCGTTCCACTATGACCCCCGCCAGCTATGTATATGAGTTTCTTATTTCTTCCACGATTTGCCAATTTTATTTATATACTAATTTAGTTTCAAAATAAGAATTATTTCAAGGATATAATTCTTTAGCACTCTTTCACAAACTTGCAGCTTTCAAGGTCATTATGAGTATTTATTTCAGCCAATTCATGCTTAGCTGATTCTTCTATATAGTAATTTACATTTCCTAGAGACATTCGAATTAAACCATAGTAATTTTCTACTCTTTTGGTTTCATCATTAAGTCTTAGATATTGTTTGATATTTTCTTCTACTGCCTTTTTACTAATTTTAGCGAGTCCAAATCCTTTATGTGAAGATTCAGAGGTATTTTTAAGGCACATATTTACAATCCGATTTTTCTTGAGAATTATATTTTCCATTTTGTCACCCAGCTGCATATCACTTCTTGCTGCGAGTATATTCTCGTAACTGCTATCTATTATTCTTTTCAAAAGACTTTTTGAGAAAAGAATATCGCAGTTAAGATGAATATATGAGTTCGAAACTAGCTCTTTGTGAGCTTTAACGAAAGAAAAAGCACTGTTAGATGTATCATATTCCTTATTTTCAACGATCGTAATTCTTTCTGTATTAAATTCTTTTTCTAAATAAGAGCTTAGAATTTCAGATTTATATCCCGATACTACGATTATTTTCTTAAATTCATGGTCTAGAAGGTTGGTTAGCTGATGATATATTATTTCCCTCCCATCATACTGAACCATCGCCTTGGGTATTGAGTCTGTTATAGGTCTAAGTCTTGAACCGAGCCCAGCCGCTAATATTAAAGCATCCAAATCAGTACCTCGCTTTTATCTATATCAGTTGCCGGATCCAATATAGTCAATAAGATCAACTACTCTGCTACTGTAGCCCCATTCATTGTCATACCAAGTTAGGATTTTAATAGTATTTTCTTTCACCATCAGAAATCTATTGTCTACAACTACAGAAAAGTCGGTTTTTACAAAATCAGTAGAAATAAGCCCTTCAGTATTATTTTTGAGAATCTTTGGGAAATCATTTTCATAATTTAGCAATAAACTCTCAATGTCACCTAAAGAGATATCCTTTTTTACTTTTATGGTCGCATCACCAGAGCTAACTATTGAGGTTGGAATACGATAAGAAACTGCTAAAAACTTATCTTTTATCTCAGGTAGGACTTTATATGTGGCTGAGATAGCTGATGTATATTTGGGTATGAGGGACATGACACTGCTTCTTCCGAGTGCATAATTGTCATATATCTTCCCGGGTTGTCCGTAGGATTTTGATGGCCCATCTAGAAGATTTTGATATCCCAACCATGGATGCAAAGTTGTTAAATAACCCTCAGTAATTTCAAAGTTATCATTCAAAAGTTTTGCCACTGGAGCGAACGCAATCGCATCACAAATACTACTTGATATCAAAAAATGATCATGTTCTATTGATTCATGATTCACTCCAAAAATTATTGTATTATCAACAAGATCTTCGGGCGGTGAGTTAGTCACAACGACATGTTTTACTTTGCCTTCTAGTTTTCTTGCAGATTTAAGGTTGCTTTCGATTCCAGATGAATCAATGACAATATCAGTCGAAGAATCTTCCCAGGCGACATTAGAAATATCATCTTCATGTGATACCTTTATTCTATTTTCTCCACAAATGAGGTCGTCACCATCAGATGAGATTTTTGTATCTCGAGGACCATAAGTAGAATCATAGTTTGATAGATATGCAATATTGTTTATATCGGGGTTGATATCATTTATTGCAACTATTGAAATATTGGGATTGAGATCAGAAATCCTGTGAATAACTCTTCCAATTCTACCGTATCCATTTATTCCAATTCTGATCATGCTAAAAAATCTCTTAAATATAGTGTAAATTCAGACTTATTATATATTAATGGTAATGGAATGATAGGCATCACTATTGATATTGTAACAATGAAATTATAGAAAAATGCTGGGAATTAGTTTGAAATATGTCTTCTAAATTTAAAAACAATCTATCTGATTTAAGCGCGATTGGGACGGAATTCGAGATTACTGATTATGATAATCTGAAAGCCATTAGAAAGATTACAAATCTGAATGAGAAATTCCATGATTATGACAACGAGATAATTAATCAGATTTCTCTTTTTATGTCTAACTTAGAATTAGCAGGAATCCAATTGCCTAGGATTTATGATGTTCAAAAAGAGCCAGCTAAGATTATATTTATTTGCGAATATTCTGGTGAAACAGTGGTTGAAAATTTTAAAGCCCATAGCCTTGGAGATTTTATTACAGATACAACTTATTTTGATCAAATGCTTAAGATTATTAAGAAAGTTCAGTCCGCAGACCTTCACTTGGATCCACATCCAAAAAACTTTGTTTTAGCATCTGATAAGATTACTTATGTAGACTTCACTCCTCCCTACGGAAATGAATATTTTAATCTTAGATTATCTCTTGCAAATGAAAATGAAGATCAAATCTTGAATGATTTTTTCAATACTTTAAATAAGGAATCTTTGGGATACCACTTAGCAGGAGATATAATGAAGATTGATAGAGAGAATTATCATCATTTACCAATGCTTTATAAAAAAATGAATGAACTAAATATTATTCAGCCTAACTATGAGTACTTCATCAAGAGATTGAATGAAATTATTAATATAGAAAAAGGCAGAGAACTTGGT
>MDSZ01032690.1_pt1 | contig 10827 bp, 11 predicted proteins | sample 811201 | NCBI WGS metagenome assembly MDSZ01 (sample SAMN05326647, study PRJNA326480) | marine metagenome | isolation source: seawater | place: Indian Ocean: North | collected 2010
TAAAGTTATGATGGGTGCTGAGAGAAGATCAATGGTAATGTCAGAAGATGAAAAAAAACTTACTGCTTATCATGAAGGAGGCCATGCAATTGTAGCATTAAATGAAAAAGCATCTGATCCTATTCATAAAGCGACAATTATACCAAGAGGAAGAGCTTTAGGAATGGTAATGAGATTGCCAGAGAGAGATCAGTTGTCTGTTACAAGAGAAAAAATGCATGCAGACATAGCTGTAGCTATGGGAGGCAGGATTGCTGAGGAAATAATTTTTGGACATGATAAAGTAACATCCGGAGCTTCGTCTGATATTGAGATGGTTACAAAAATGGCAAAAAATATGGTAACTAAGTATGGAATGACTACAGAGCTAGGAACTATTGCATATGGTGAAAATGAAGAGGAAGTTTTTTTAGGGAGGTCAGTAACAAAACAACAAAATATGTCTGAGGAAACAGCTAAAAAAATAGATGCTGAAGTTAAAAAAATTGTTGATAAAGGTTATGAAAGAGCGAAAAAAGTTCTTACAGAAAAAATTGATGATCTACACAAAATAGCAAAAGCTTTACTTGTTTACGAAACTTTATCCGGAGATGAGATAAGAGATTTGATTCTGAAAAATATTAAACCAACAAGATCTTTCAAAGAAGATGAAAGTGACGAGGGTAAATCCTCCTCAGCGCTTGGATCACTAGGGTTAAAACCAAAGCCTGCAGTCTAAAATTTTCATGATTAAATATTACACAAGGGCGTGTAATTTTTATTATGGACGAACAGCTAAATTATTAATAAAAAAAAGGCAAGCATTACCCTTATGCGGAGATAAAAAAGTAGCATTTGATACGGTAGAAATTTTTATTAAAAATAAAAAAAAAATAACTAATAAACTTGTAAAAATCAGTAATATAAAATTTTTAAAAAAAAAAGAGAAAAATTGCATCCAAAAAGACATAAAAAAAATTACTTCCAAAAGAAAAAACTTTCTTAAAAATATTGATTTTTCTTCACCATCAGTAATGGGGATTTTAAATTTAACTCCCGATAGTTTTTCTGATGGAGGTTTGTTTAATTCCAAAAAAAAATCTTTTAAGCAAATTGCTAAGATGATAAAATCCGGAGCAAATATTATTGACGTAGGAGGTGAGTCGACAAGGCCTGGTTCAAAAACTATTAATGAAAATATTGAATGGAGAAGAGTTCAAAACGTAATTAAAAATTTTAAAAAAAAATATGAAAATAAATGTTTATCACTAGATACAAGAAAATCTTACCTAATGTTAAAAGGTTTAAAATCTGGTGTTGATTTAATAAATGATGTCTCTGGTTTTGAGTACGATATTAAGTCTTTAGAATTAATCAAAAAATATAAAACTTCAAAAGTTTTACATCATATGCAAGGCTCACCAAATACTATGCAAAATAATCCTAAGTACAAAAATGTCTTATTAGACATTTACGATTACTTTGAAAATCAAATCAACAAAATGAATGATAAAAAAATTATTATAGATCCAGGCATTGGTTTTGGTAAAACATTGAAACATAATTTGACTTTGATTTCTAATATTTCTCTGTTTCATAGCTTAGGTTTTCCAATTTTAGTTGGAACATCCAGGAAAAGATTTATAAATCAAATATCTGGAAGATATGATAGTAAAGATAGAACAGGTGGAACTTTAGCTTCAGTATTGTATTTATTATCTCAAGGAGTTCAAATTTTTAGAGTGCACAATGTTAAAGAAATTAAACAGGGAATTTTAGTTTTTAAAAAAATCTTATCTGACTTATGAGAAATAAATATTTTGGAACGGATGGTATTAGAGGTGAGGTAAATCAAGGAAATATAACAGGTGAGAAATTTTTTAAGTTTGGATTAGCATCTGGAACGTACTTTAAAAACCAAAAGAAAAATAAACAAATAGCAATTATTGCCAAGGATACTAGACTATCAGGTTATACTTTGGAACCTGCATTAGTATCTGGTTTGGTTTCAGGTGGAATGCATGTTTTTACATTAGGCCCTCTACCAACTAATGGACTTGCAATGCTTACAAAAACTATGAAGGCAAATATGGGAATAATGATTACTGCCTCACATAACCCGTTTCATGATAATGGATTAAAATTATTCGGTCCAGATGGAATGAAATTATCGGATAAAATTGAAAAAAAAATTGAAAAATTAATTGATGCCAAAAGCACCCAACAGCTCTCAAATCCAAAATATTTAGGTAGAGTTAAGAGACTCGAGGATGGAAATGACAGATACATTAAAATTTTAAAAGGTAATTTTCCAAATAATTTTAACTTAAAAGGTTTAAAGATTGTCTTAGATTGTGCAAATGGAGCAGGTTACAAAGCAGCACCAAAATTATTAAAGGAGTTAGGAGCTAAAATTGTATCTATAGGCACTAAACCAAATGGGTTCAATATCAATAGTAAATGTGGATCTACATATCCATCAAAAATAAAATTTGCTGTGAAAAAATACAATGCTCATGTGGGTATTTCGTTTGATGGAGATGCAGATAGAATAATAATGTGTGACGAAAAAGGAAAAATTATTGATGGCGACCAAATCATTGCAATGTTAGCAAGAAGATGGAAATTAAAAAAAATTTTAAAAGGTGGAGTTGTAGGGACTTTAATGTCTAATTATGGTCTAGAAAAATTTTTAAAAAGTGAAAAAATTAAATTTTTTAGATCTAAAGTAGGTGATAGATACGTTAAAGAAAAAATGAAAAAATTAAATTTTAACTTAGGTGGAGAGCAATCAGGGCATATAATTTTAGGAAATTTTGCAACAACTGGAGATGGACTTTTGGTTGCTTTAGAAGTCTTATTTTCTCTTAGAAAACATAAAAAAGCCAGTGAACTATTAAATGTATTTAAACCTTTACCACAAATTTTACATAATGTTAGAGTAAAAAATAAAGAGATAGTCAACAAGCCAAAGTGTAAAATGGCAATTAAAAAGGCTCATGAAATTATGGGTAATAAAGGAAGAGTATTAGTAAGAAAGTCAGGAACAGAACCAATTATAAGAATTATGGCCGAGTCTCATGATAAAACTTTAATCTCTAAATGTGTCAAACTAATTTTAAAGTCTATTAAGTAATTTGAAACCAAGATCAAAAATTTTAATTATAGCGGGATCCGACTCTTCTGGAGGAGCAGGAATTCAAGCTGATATAAAAACAGTAACCTCCCTTGGCAGCTACGCTATGACAGCAATTACAGCCATTACCGCACAAAATACAAAAGGAGTGTTTTCAGTTGTCCCAGTATTTCCAAAAGAAGTTGAAAAACAAATTTTCTATACATGCAAAGACATCCAACCAGATGCAATTAAAATTGGAATGCTTTACTCTACATCACTTATTAACTCAATTTTAAATGCGCTTAAAAAGGTTAATACAAAAAAAATAATTTTAGATCCAGTAATGGTTGCTAAAGGGGGAGCAAAATTAGTTAACGACTCTGCAATTAAAACTATTAAAAAAAAATTGATTAAAAAATCACTTTTGATTACTCCCAATATTCCTGAAGCTGAGGAATTAACAAATACAAAAATAAATAATAAAAATGATATAATAAAAGCTGCAAAAATTTTAAAAAAACTTGGGGCTAAAAATGTTCTCATTAAGGGTGGGCATAGCAATTCAAAAATTTTAACAGATGTTTTTTTCAACAATTCAGAAGTTGTATTTTTTAGAAATAAAAAAATTAAAACTAAAAATACTCATGGCACTGGATGTACACTTTCCAGCGCTATTGCAACATTTTTATCATGTGGAAAACCTTTGAAGAAATCCTGTGAGTTGGGGATTAAATATGTTAACCAAGCAATAAAATCAAATCTTGTTTATGGAAAAGGACATGGTCCAATAAATCATTTAAACTCGATTAAAATATATAAAAAATTTATATAATGAAAAACGTAGTAGTTGTAGGCTCACAATGGGGAGATGAGGGTAAGGGGAAGATAGTCGATTGGCTATCAAGTGAAGCTGATGTTGTAGTTCGTTTTCAGGGTGGTCATAATGCAGGCCATACTTTAGTTATTGATAAAAAAGTATTTAAATTAAGGTTATTACCCTCAGGAATAGTAAGGAAGGACAAAATTTCAATATTAGGAAATGGTGTCGTTATTGATCCTTGGGCATTACTTAGCGAAATAGATGAAATTAAAAAAAAAGGCATAAATGTTACTCCTGAAAATTTTATGATCTCAGAGTCTTCCTCGCTTATACTTCCTTTTCATCAAGAAATGGATGAGATCAGAGAAGATGCAGCTGGAAAAGAAAAAATAGGCACGACAAGAAGAGGTATAGGTCCTTGCTATGAAGATAAAGTTGGGAGAAGATCGATTAGAATTATGGATCTTAGATCAGAAACTAACTTAGATAATAGATTGGAAAATGTGCTTTTACATCATAATGCAATCAGAAAGGGTTTAAAAAAAAGAGTTTTTAAAAAGGACGAACTTAAAAAAAAATTGTTAAAAATTGCTCCTAAAATTTTAAAATATGCTCAACCAGTTTGGCTTAAATTAGATGAGTATAAAAAAGACAGAAAAAAAATTCTTTTTGAAGGGGCGCAAGGTATTCTTTTAGATGTAGATCATGGAACGTATCCCTACGTTACCTCCTCAAATACTGTACCAGCAATGGCAGCTACTGGTTCTGGATCAGGCCCAGATAAAATAGGATATGTGTTGGGAATAACTAAAGCATACACTACTAGAGTAGGGAGCGGACCTTTTCCAACTGAACTCAAAAACAAAATTGGAGAAAGTCTAGGAAAAAGAGGAAAAGAATTTGGCACAGTAACAGCAAGAAAAAGAAGATGTGGTTGGTTTGACGGAATTCTAGTTCGTCAAACAATTAAAATTTCAGGAATAAATGGGATAGCTTTGACTAAATTAGATGTTCTAGACGAATTAGCAGAAATTAAAATGTGCGTAGGATATAGTTTAAACGGTAAAAAATTAGATTATTTACCTGCCGCTTCTGAAGATCAGTTTAATGTTAAACCAATTTATAAAACATTTAAGGGTTGGAAATCTAAAACTAAGGGAATTCGAAATATAAAAGATTTACCTGATGAAGCTAGAAAATACATTTTTGCTCTTGAGGATTTTATAGGAGCAAAAGTATCTAGCATTTCAACTAGCCCAGAAAGAGAAGACACAATTTTGATAGAGGATCCGTTTAAAAGTTAATTAGCAGGTAATAAATTTCTGGATTTACTCGCATTAATCATTGATTTCTGAAGTTTTTCAAAAGCTTTTGTTTCTATCTGCCTAATTCTCTCTCTACTAATTTTATATTTTTTTGACAATTCTTCCAATGTTGCTGGATTTTCAGAGAGTCTTCTAGCAATAATTATTTCTTTTTCTCTCTCGTTTAAAATTTTCATTGAACTATTTAACAATTCTTTTTTATCTTCATACTCTTGTTTTTGTGAAATAATTAATTCTTGATCAAGACTATCATCCACTAACCAATCTTGCCACTCATCTGCTTCACCACTCTTTATTGGATCATTTAAAGATTTTTCTTGACCCATCATTCTTCTATTCATGTTGATTACTTCTTTTGAGTCTACATCCAGTCTTTTTGAAATTTCATTAACTTGTTCAGATTTTAAATCTCCTTCTTGATTAGGGGCGATTTGATTTTTGATTTTTTTTAAATTAAAAAAAAGTTTTTTTTGTGCAGTAGTAGTACCCATTTTTACTAAACTCCATGATCTTAATACATATTCTTGTATGGCTGCTTTAATCCACCACATTGCATATGTAGCAAGTCTAAAACCTTTATCAGGATCAAATTTTTTTACTGCCTGCATTAAACCTATATTTCCCTCGGATATTAATTCATTAACTGGTAATCCATATCCACGATAACCCATTGCAATTTTAGCTACTAACCTTAAGTGACTTGTTACTAATTTATGAGCTGATTGTAAGTTACCATTTTCTCTCCAATTTTTTGCCAACATGTACTCTTCCTCAGCATCAAGCATTGGGAACTTTTTTATTTGCGCTAAATAAATTGATAAACCTCCGACTGTTATAGAAGGGAGATTGCTGATTTCATTTTTTTGATCACTCATTATAAAAGACTTATATACTTATTTTTTTTTTTCATCTAGATAGATTATCTAATAAATTAAGCATTTTTTTAAAATCTTCAGGTAATTGCGTATTAAAATTTACCCATTTATTTTTGGTTGGATGATTAAAACCTAAAGCAAAAGCATGCAATGCCTGCCCTTTTAAATTATCAAGATAATTTAAAAACTTAGAATTACTTTTTTTAAATTTAAGATTTTTTTTCCCGTATTGTCTATCACCAAGCAATGAGACCCCTTTGTATTTTAAATGAACTCTAATTTGATGAGTTCTACCAGTTTCTAACTCACATTCAATTAAACTTATTTTAGGAACTTCTTTACAACTAAATGTTTTTATAGTCTTGTAATTTGTTATAGCTTTTTTTCCTCTAAACTCTGATACAGACATTAATTGTCTATTTTTTTGGTCTCTCGAAATTAAAGTTTCTATACGTCCCTTCAAAGGTCTGACTACTCCCCAGACTAAACATTTATATTTTCGCACTATGCTATGTTCGCTGAATTGTTTTCCTAGATTTGAATGTGATAAATTATTTTTTGCAATTACAAGTATACCACTAGTATCTTTATCTAATCTATGAACTATTCCAGGTCTAAATTCACCATTTATATTTGATAAGTTTGTTTTAAATTTATACAAAAGAGCGTTTGCAAGAGTATTATTTAAATTGCCAGCACCAGGATGAACAACTAACCCTTTTGGTTTATTTAATACTACTATATCCTTATCCTCATAAATAATATCTATATCTATTTCATTTGGAATAAGTTTAGTTATATTTTTTTCAATTAAATTAAACGATATTTTGTCGTTAATTTTTAGCTTGAAGGATGGTGATAATACAATATTTCCATTAATTTTTAGTTGTTTTGTTTCTATTAGTTTTTTTATATACGATCTTGTGAATATTTTGATATTTTTGGATAAGAAAACATCTACTCTATATCCATTAAAACTTCTACCAATCAAAAATTTAATTGTGTTATTCATAAATTAATTTAAGATAGATTTTTTGCGCCGGTAGCTTCAACTGGATAGAGCGCCGGATTTCGGCTCCGGAGGTTATGGGTTCGACTCCTATCCGGCGCACAAAAACTATAAAATCCATTCTTTAAACTTTTCTTTATTCCGAATAATATATTCTGGAAAATTCTCATCTATATTAACGGTTTTATATTCAATATTTCTCTCAAAAAGGTCTTTTCCTTTTAAAATTTTATCTTCAATATTTTTTTCATTGGTAAATTTAGGAATATTAAATTCTTGGTGAGAATATGAATTTATTTTTCTTTTGATATCGTTAGGACTTTTCAAGAAACTGAAATGCCAACCCCCGTTTTCAATTAACTGTGGTTGTTTATCTGCAAAAAACTTCCAAAATGGAGGCTTTTTTGTTTTTATATTTCTAAGCCATTGTGGTGACTTAAGAAACTTTTTTTGACAAATTTTTGTGCCTGCCCAATATTTATCTGTTATGTTTAATAAATTTATTTTGGATTGAAAATTTTTTTGTAAAAAACACGCATATTTATTTTCAATATTAAAATCTTTAATTTTATTTGGATTAGGAATTTCGTCTATGTCTGATATCATAATTAAATCCTCAGAGTTATATTTCTTTATACCTCTGCTTAATGCATTGCGTTGAAATTGATCCCTGAGATGATTTTCATGCCAATTTTTTTTGAAAGATTTTACATTGACTGGGATATCATCTACAACAATATAATCAATTTTGTTTTGAAATTTTTTAAACTTTTCAATATTAAATTTTAAATTTTTTACTTTTCCTGCATGATCTCTTGTTGCTTCACATATAATAAATTTATCAACAACACTACCTAAAACATTTAATCTAATGTCTAAAATTAGGTCTTCATCAAAATACATAAAACAATCAATAAGCTTCATCTTTATTCACCCATGTTAATTAATGTTCCCCTTTTTTTTGCCCCGAAGTACGATATATAAAAAACTATTACCCCAAAAATAAAGTAGATAAGAGAAATTAATATTGAAATTAAAATATTTAAGTAGTTTACAGACTCAGTCATTAGTATACTTCGCATTTCTTCAAAAATATGAACCAACGGCAGTCCCTTAGCAATTATTTGCAAGTAACTAGGTAAAATTTCAATAGGATAATAAATACATCCTAAAGGTGCTAAAAAAAATAAACTTGCCCATGCTATATTTTCAAAAGAGGGGCCATATCTAAGTAGACCTGACGTTACTAATAAACCTAAGGTTATTCCAAATAAATATAATGCCAATAATAAAAAAATTAGGGGTATTCCAAGTTTCATAACTGAGACACCAAATAATGGGATCGCTATAAGAACAGCAGGAACCAACCCTATCAACGTTCTTAATATTGCAGTTAAAGTTAGGGATGCAATTATTTCTCTAATTCTAATTGGAGCAATAAATAAATTTGTAAAGTTTCTGCTCCATATTTCCTCAAGAAACATCATATTAAAACTAATACTAGCCCTAAACAAAAAATCGTACAAAATAGCAGCTGTTAATATTACACCAACAGTATTACTATAATATTCAGAATTAAGAGTGAAAAATTTTGATATAAATCCCCATAAAAATATTTGAACTGTAGGCCAATAAATAAGATCTAAAACTCGAGGAAAGGAATTCATTATTAAATATAGATGCCTTAATCCCAATGCATAAATTTTGTTAAAATTCATCTTTACTCCTAGCTAGTTTTAAGAATGTTTCTTCTAAATTATTTCGCCCATGTTTTTTAATCAATTGTTCACAAGTTCCGTTGTCAATTATTTTTCCTTTTCTCATCATTATTATACTATCGCAAAGTCTCTCCACCTCATTCATATTATGAGAAGCCAATAATATTGTAACTTTATTTTTTGATTTATATTCTTGTATATATGTTCTGATGAAATCACCAATATCAGGATCTAAACTTGCTGTCGGTTCATCTAAAAGAAGTATTTCAGGTTTATTTATTAAAGACTTTGCTAAAGATACTCTATTTTTTTGACCTGAAGATAATTCACCAGTTTTTCTCTCATAAAAATTTTTAATATTTAAATCACTTGAAATTTCATTTATTCTTTTTTGTAAATCATTTATCCCATATAATCTTCCATATATTTCAAGATTTTGTCTGACTGTGAGTTTTTTTGGAAGCTCTACATAAGGAGATGCAAAATTAAATCTTTTCAAGATTTCATCTCTTTTGAAATTATTTATATTTTTGTCCTCAATTAAAATTTCCCCTTCGGTTGGCAACACAAGGCCCAAAATCATACCTATGGTAGTAGTTTTACCACATCCATTTGGACCAAGAAGACCGACGGTTTTATTCTTTTCAATATTAAAATTTATTTTATCTACAGCCAAATATTCACCATAAATTTTTGATAATTTTTTAATTTCAATAAACATTATCTTGAAGCTCTTAATAGTCGATCGTTAATTGCTACTCCCAAACCAATGTTTGGAATCTTAGAAACAAAAATTTTTTTAAAACCTTTTTTTTTAATTTTCCTCATAATTTTATACAAATTTGCAGCAGCTTCTTTTAAATCACCTTTTTTACTTAAATAAAAATAATTTTTTTTTCTTACATATCTTTTTCCAAAAATCATATAAGCATATTTTTGATTTGAAGGCTTAGTTCCCATTATCACAGGTATGCCAGGTGAATAATGTTTATTTAACATCCCAGGAGATTTAATAGCTGATTTTTTCTTTGATAAATTAATTTTTAAACAATTTTTAATATCTTTAGCGCTTATAAGACCAGGCCTCAATATTTTTGGGTCTCCAGATAAATCAATTACTGTAGACTCAATTCCAATTTTTGAATTGCCTCCATTTATGATTATTTTTAACTTTTTATTAAACTCGTCATAAACATCTAGCGCATTAACTGGACTTAAACCTGAAGAAAGATTAGCGCTTGGCATTGCAAGGGGAAATTTAGAAAATTTAAGTATTTTTCTAGTTATTTTATGATTTGGAAATCTGATGGCGACAGTTTTTAAATTTGCAGTTGTTAACGATTGAATTTTTGAATTTCTATTTTTTTTTAAAATAAATGTTATTGGTCCCGGGCAAAAATATTTATAAAGTTTTAGAAAATATTTATTAAATACAACATCGTTTTTCGTGCTATTTAGATTATAGTAATGAACAATTAAAGGATTAATTAAAGGTCTTTTTTTTAACTTAAATATTTTTTGTATTGCTTTTTTTGAATATGCATTTCCAGCTAGACCATAAACAGTCTCAGTGGGCAGGCTAACAATATTACCTTGACCGAGACTTTTGACAGTTTTTTTCAATACATTTTTATCTAAAGAATAAATATTTGAATATATGTTTTTCATAATGTAATTATTAATAAACTTATGAAAATCGAAAATATTCCAGCTAATATTAAAAGTAAATCATTAAAAGAAGCAAGGGAGGAAATAAACGATATTCTCCTTAAACTTGAGAATAAAAATTTAGATTTTAACAGTATTGAACAAGAATATAAAAAACTGATAATTTTAAATAAACATATTGAATATCTTTTCAAAGAGAAATCGAGAGAAATATCAAATATTCAAAAAACTAAATTTGATGATAAAAAATAAACTAAATTTAAATGCAAAAAAAGTTGATAGATTTTTAATTAAATTTTTAAATAAACAAAAAAA
>MDSZ01148542.1_pt1 | contig 10827 bp, 10 predicted proteins | sample 811201 | NCBI WGS metagenome assembly MDSZ01 (sample SAMN05326647, study PRJNA326480) | marine metagenome | isolation source: seawater | place: Indian Ocean: North | collected 2010
AGGGGCTGCCTCCGGATCCGCAGGAATCCAACGAGCGCTGGAAGCAGCGTCTGCTGCTGCTACCGATTCCGCTTCGCAAGGCTCTGCAGCAGAGTTATCAGGGCATCAGTCCGCCCCTGATCCGACAGATGACGGGAAGCCTTGCGGATTCCTGCGTGCAGGATCTGAGTCCGGATCAGTGGGAGCAGGTGCACCGCTCCTGGCAGTTCTGGCTGCAGGCTCTGGAACAGGAATCCTTTCGATTGCAGCTGCAGGACAATGGCCGGTACCAGGTGTGGGGTACAGGTGAGGACAAGGGGGAGCCTGGCCTGGCCCTGGCCCTTGGCCGCTGGTACCGGGAGCAGCTGGACCAGCGGGCCCTGAGCCGTAAAAGTGATGAGGTGCGCCAGCGCCTTGAGCGGTGGCGAGGCAAGGAGGAACTTGCCCTGACGGATCAGATGCAGCGGCGGGCGGCCACGGCGGGGAGCGACGACCTGCAGCAGCAGGCCGATGCCTTGCTCTGTCTGCCATCCCCCACCCGGGAGCAGGTGGATCAGGCTCAGAAGTTGTATCGGCGTGCTCGCAAGCTGCGCCGGTCGGTGGCCGTGTTGGAGGAACGTCTCAACCACCACCAGCGACGACTGGATCTGATCAACGGCAGTGAGGCCTTCATCGAGGACCTGCAGATCGCCCATTGGCAGCCTGTCGCGCCACGATTGATGGCGCTGCAGGACTTACGCAGCGAACTGGAGGAGCTGCTCAATCCAGGAGGCCGCCAGCAGGAGCGACGCCAGCAGCGTCAGAGCACGCCGCAACCGCTGGAGTTGGTTTCGCCCGGAGGTCTTGTGCTCCAGGTGGGGCGAAACCATCGCCAGAATGACTGGATCAGTCTTCGCCAGGCCCGTAGTGGGGACCTTTGGTTTCATGCCCAGGAATGCCCGGGAAGCCATGTGGTCCTGAAAGCCTCCAGCGGTCTGCCCGAGGACGATGATCTGACCCTGGCCGCGGATCTGGCCGCCTATTTCAGTCGTGCGCGCGGCAACAGCCGGGTTGCGGTGGTGATGGTGCCGACCATGCAGCTGCAACGCATTGCGGGAGCAGGACCAGGCACGGTGAGACATCGCGGCGGAGAGATCCGCTGGGGGGAGCCGCAACGGGCCGAACAGCATCTGCATGACAGTGCGGCTTCTAGCCTTGCTTCCACAAGCGTCTGATGCTCAGACCTTCTCCCGCCCTCCATCCTTGCCCGAGAGTTCCGACGGTCCACTCCTGAAGCCTCCCCCACCGATTCGGATCGGCGGAGGGAAGGACGCCGGCGATCTGCCGAATGAGGTGGAGATGCCCCTGGTGGACCACCTCGAGGAACTGCGTCAGCGGGTGCTGCGCAGTCTGCTGGCCGTTGTGGTCGGAGCCGGTCTCTGCCTTGTGGGGGTGAAACCGCTCGTGCGCATGCTGGAGGCACCGGCCAGCGGCATTCATTTCCTGCAACTCGCGCCGGGCGAGTTCCTGTTCGTGTCACTCAAAGTGGCTGGCTATGCCGGCCTGACCCTGGCCCTGCCCTACGTGCTGTATCAGGGGCTTGCCTTTGTGCTTCCGGGTCTGACCCGACGCGAACAGCGGCTGATCGCTCCCGCGGTGGCCGGTTCGGCAGTGCTGTTTGTGGCAGGCCTGGCCTTCGCCTGGTGGGCTCTTGTCCCTGCGGCGCTGCGCTTTCTGGTGAGTTACGGCGCCGATGTGGTCGAACCGCTGTGGTCGATCGAGCGCTATCTCGACTTCGTGCTGCTGCTGATGCTGGCCACGGGTCTGGCCTTTCAGCTTCCCGTGCTCCAGCTGCTTCTCGGTGTGCTGGGGCTGGTGCGCTGGCGAACGATGCTCGGAGCCTGGAGATGGGTGGTGCTCAGTGCAGCACTGGCAGGTGCCGTGCTGACTCCCTCCACGGATCCCATCACGATGCTGTTGCTGGCCGGCGCCATTACCGCCCTCTTTCTCGTGGGAGTCGCCCTCGTGGCCCTGGCGGAATCACTCAGACCAGAAACTCCCTGAGCAGATTGCGGGCCTCGGGCCCCTCCACCTCCAAATGCAGGCTGAGGGCCTTGCCGAGGCGAGGTTTGTCGCGGGTGTTCCACAGCCATCGGCGCACCTCGGAGGCCAGACCAAGACGATTCACAACATCAAGGACTTCAGCGATGTGCTCCCGATAGGCGGATTCGTCCATCGGGAAGGACTGCTGCTCCAGATATGCCCACATCACCTGCAGGTAAAGACGCTGCCTGCGCACCACCAGCTGAAGGTCGTAAGTCGCTTTCCAGCGCTGGCGGAGACAGCTGATCAGCTCCTCCACCTGCAGGGGACCGTCGGTTGATTCAAACGAATTCACAAGCACAGATCGAGGTTTGCCGGGGCAGGGCAAAGGCCAGTCGTTGCAAAGCGTGACAGGCACTTAAACGTCCATAATGATCGCCATTCCGTGCTGGATGAACATCCGCCATGACCCAACTTTCCTCGAGCGATGTGCCCGGAATGGGTCGTCGGCAGTTCATGAATCTGCTGACCTTCGGATCCGTCACAGGCGTCGCTCTCGGGGCTCTGTACCCCGTGGCCAACTACTTCATCCCTCCCAAGGCAGCCGGCAGCGGCGGTGGCACGAGTGCCAAGGATGAACTCGGCAATGCCGTCAGCGCCAGCGGCTGGTTGTCTTCGCATCCCGAGGGAGACCGCAGCCTCGTTCAGGGACTGAAGGGAGACCCCACCTATCTGATCGTGGAGGGTGAGGATGCCATCGGCAGTTATGGCATCAACGCGATCTGCACCCACCTGGGCTGTGTGGTGCCCTGGAACAGCGGTGCGAACAAGTTCATGTGCCCTTGCCACGGCAGTCAGTACGACGCCACCGGGAAGGTGGTCCGCGGCCCGGCTCCTCTGTCCCTCGCCCTGGCCAACGTCAGCGTCGAGAACGACAACGTCTTTGTCAGCCAGTGGACCGAGACTGACTTCCGCACGGGCGACAAGCCCTGGTGGGCCTGACCGTCCTCTTCCTTCGCCTGAACCCCCTCCCCCACCGTTCCATGCGTCGCCACCTCTCTCTCCTGATCGGATCTCTGGTTCTCGGCCTTGCTCTGCTGATCGCACCGGCCGCCAGCTGGGCCTATCCGTTCTGGGCTCAACAGAACTACGACAGTCCACGTGAAGCCACCGGCAAGATTGTTTGCGCCAACTGCCACCTCGCTCAGAAGCTGACCCAGGCGGAAGTGCCCCAGTCGGTCCTTCCCGACAGCGTGTTCAAGGCCAGCGTCAAAATCCCTTACGAAAGCGGTATCCAGGAGATCGGAGCTGACGGCAGTCAGGTTCCTCTCCAGGTCGGTGCTGTGGTGATGCTGCCCGACGGCTTCACCCTCGCGCCACAGGATCGATGGACAGACGAGATCCTCGAGGAGACCGAAGGGGTCTATTTCAGCCAGTACAGCGACGACCAACCCAACATTCTCCTGGTGGGTCCCATTCCGGGTGATCAACACCAGGAGATCGTCTTCCCGGTGCTCTCCCCTAATCCCGCCACCGACAGCAGCATTCACTTCGGTAAATACCAGATTCACGTGGGTGGCAACCGCGGCCGCGGTCAGGTTTATCCCACCGGTGAGAAGAGCAACAACGCCGTCTATACCGCCCCAGCAACAGGCACCATCGCGAGCATCGAACCCGGCGACAATGGCTCCAGCGTGGTAACCATCACCGATGCCGATGGCTCCTCTGCTGCTGAGACCGTTCCCGTCGGTCCCGCACTGCTGGTGAGTGTCGGCGACAGCATTGAGGCAGGAGCCGCACTCACGGACGATCCGAACGTTGGCGGATTCGGCCAGGTGGATGCCGAGGTAGTCCTCCAGAACCCTGTGCGCATCTACGGACTTCTGGCCTTCTTTGCTGCGGTCGCTCTGGCTCAGATCATGCTGGTGCTGAAGAAGCGACAGATCGAGAAGGTTCAGGCTGCCGAAGGCATCTGAGGAGATGTTCACCTCCCCGGGGCCTGAGCTGATCCAGCTGGGGCCCCTCACCCTCCGCTGGTACGGCCTGCTCATCGCTCTGGCGGTGCTCATCGGGCTCAACCTCTCTAGTCAATTGGCCAGATCACGGCAGCTGGAAAACGGTCTGATCAGTGACCTGCTTCCACTGCTCGTGCTCACGTCTGTGATCGGAGCACGCCTTTATTACGTCGCCTTTGAGTGGCGGAACTACGCCGATCAATGGACCAAAGCCCTGGCCATCTGGGAAGGGGGGATCGCCATCCATGGCGCACTTCTGGCCGGGAGCCTGACGCTGATCCTGTTCTGTCGATGGCGACGACAGCCGTTCTGGGATGTTCTGGATGTGCTGGTTCCCTCCGTTGCCCTCGGCCAGGCCATTGGCCGATGGGGCAACTTTTTCAACTCCGAAGCATTCGGATTGCCCACAGACCTTCCCTGGAAGCTGTTCATTCCCTTCGGGAATCGGCCGGCGGTTTATTCCGACTCGGAGTACTTCCATCCCACCTTTCTTTACGAATCGATCTGGAACCTTGTGCTGTTCCTCGTTCTGATCGTGTTGTTCCGCCTGGGGAGCCGAGGTCGCATCCGCCTGCCCTCAGGCGCACTGAGTTGTGTCTACCTGCTGGGGTACAGCCTCGGTCGCATCTGGATTGAAGGACTTCGCATCGACCCTCTTTGCATCGGTGCGCTTCCACCGGCATGTGAGGGAGGCCTGCGGATTGCCCAGTTGATGAGCGGCCTGCTGATGCTGGCGGGAGCCAGTGGTCTCGCCTGGCTGTACTCCCACCGTCGACCCCATGGGGATCAATCCCAGGCGGGACCATCCGAATCCAATGGTTGAGGAGGCAATGCAGAGATCACCGGTCTGTTTCATCGGAGGAGGTCCAGGGGCTCCGGATCTATTGACGCTGCGAGCAGCGGAGCGGCTCAAAAAGGCGGACGTTCTTGTTTGGACTGATTCCCTCGTCTGCCCTGCCATTGCTGCCCTGGCGCCCGAACACTGCGAGCGGATCCGCACCAGCACGCTCACCCTTGAAGAAGTGATCCCAGTTCTGATCGAACGACACCGACAGGGCCGTCAGGTGGTTCGCCTGCACGACGGTGACACTTCGCTCTACAGCGCCATTCATGAGCAGATCTCCGCGCTCTCCGATGCGGAGGTCCCGGTGGAGGTCGTTCCCGGGCTCAGCGCTTACCAGGCCGCTGCCGCACGACTCGGACAGGAGCTCACGGTCCCCGGACTGGTGCAGACCATCGTTCTCGGACGCGCCGGCGGCCGAACAGGAGTGCCAGAGCGGGAGGATCTCAACAGACTCGCCGCTCTGGGAGCCAGCCTGTGCCTGTATCTGAGTGCCCGCCATGTTGACGAGGTTCAACAGATTCTTCTGCGTCACTATCCGGCCGACACCCCCGTCTGCATCGGCCATCGGATCAGCTGGCCTGATGAATGGATCGACGTCGTTCCGCTCTCGACCATGGCAGAGGTCAGTCATGCCCGGTCACTGATCAGAACGACCCTCTACATCGTCAGCCCCGCACTCAGCGGCAGCCAAAGGAGATCCAGGCTGTACTCACCAGATCACGATCATCTCTTCCGCCGAAACCAAGAGAACCCTGTGGTTTAAGATCGTGTTGTGCGGGCGATTAGCACAGTGGTAGCGCACTTCCTTCACACGGAAGGGGTCACTGGTTCGAATCCAGTATCGCCCATCTGAATGAATATTTTCTTCCGAACATTTGATCGAAATCAGATGCTATCGATCACCATCACGGTCAAATCATCCAAAAGGCATTACGTTCATATCCAAACCTACTGATCCCCTTTTTTGTGGCTGTCAGTGATCACAGAGATACTGATTCCGGGGGCACCGCCCCTGACAGCCTCGCTGAAGTCGGACGGTGCATCCAAGAGCGCAGAGAGGCGCTTGGACTGAGCGCGGAACAACTGGCAGGCACCCTTCATCTCGGCGTCGAGCAACTCCGTTCCCTTGAGCTCGGAGACCTGCAGGGACTCCCGGAACCGGTGTTCATCAAAGCCATGGTGCGAAGGATCGCCGGTCATCTCAAACTTGACGCCGATGCTCTGGCCAAGCAATTAGGGACGATCAGCACGCCAAAGCGCAAGCCCATCATCACGGTGCCGGCCTCGATGACAGCCTCTCCCGCTAGGCATCGCTGGGGCATGCTTCTGCCGATCGTCCTGCTTATCGCAATCGGCGGCGGTGGGGCCATGTTTCTGCGCACCAGACTCGCCATATCTGCGGTGGAGACACCGGCTGAAACAGCTAAAACAACGGAAAAGCCGGCTGGTCCCCCACCGCAGCAGCCTGTTGCCGAAGCGGAACCCGTCAGCGAAGTCCCTCCCGAACCACACGCTTCATCCCTCACGATCAGCAGTCGTGAACCCAGCTGGATTGCACTGCGACGCAACGGCAACCTCGTCTTCCAGGGCACTCTGGTGAACGACCGCAACGTCGACGACCCGGAGAACGTCGAGATCTACGCGGGCAGACCCGATCTGGTGATGGTGAAACGAGCTGGCGCAGAAGCGGCTGCCCTGGGAGCAATCGATGCTGTGCGTTGGTATCCGCTCAGCCCTGAACTTTGATCATCAGCTTTATCCCCGACGCTTCCCACACCACATCGGCACAACTTTCGAGGCTCCACTGCTCGAGGCTGAGATTCTGATTGAGACGCTCGGGAATCAGTTCCAACTGAAGTTCTCCAGGAACCGCGGCGACACGCAACGATGCCACGACCGATTCCGGCCGACGGTCAAGAGCGGCGGCCAGACGCAGCAGCAGTGCCATCTCCGACACCAGCCGGCGATGCTCCCGGGTGGTGATGGCCTGCCAGGACTCGTGACGTTTCTTGGGAAGGCTGCGGCGGTGGTACCGGGCGATCGCTGCCACCATTAGATGTTCCGCTTCGGAATAACCCAGCAACTCACCGTGGCGGATTAAATACCAGGAGTGCTTGTGATACGCACTGAGATTGATGTGCTGCCCACAGGAATGCAGCATCGCGGCGGCCCAGAGCAGATCGCGTCCCTGACCATCGTCGTGATGCATCACGCCATGGGTGTTGTCGTAGAGGCTTAAGGCATGTAGAGCGACGCGCTCGGCACGGCGCTGGTTGACGGCAAAGCGCTGCACCTGATGGATCACCGTGCGTTGACGGATGCTGCTCTGGAAGCTGAAACGGTCCTCGAGCAGACCTTGACGCAGCATCCAGTCGACGATCAATCCTTCCCGCAGGGCCCGCTCACTCAGCGCGAGCTCGTCCACCCCGAGCATTTGCATGGTGGTCTGCAGGATCAGAGCTCCGGGAACAATGATCTCGGCGCGTCGATCGTTGATCGGCGAGAGCTCTCTGCGCTGATCAGGCGTCATCGCCACCAGCTTCTCGACGACACGATCGAGACGCTGACGGGACACCCGGTACCCGTGCAGCTTCAAAGGCGGTCGTTCGTCCTCACTGGCCGCAAGCGCACCGATCGCCATGGCCGTTCCGCTGGTGGCGACCAGTACCGGAATCTCGCCCGGTTTGATCCGCCGGTGCACCTTGTCCACCGCAGGCTCGAGGGAGCCCTGAATGAAGGCCTGCAGGAACGCGCGACGCTGGGGCGGAATCGGATCATCCTTGACGAAATCTCTTTGCAGGCGAACGGCCCCCACCCGAGTGCTTGTGAGAGCACGTGCATCACGTCCATCCGCGAGGATCAGTTCGGTGGATCCGCCGCCGATGTCGAGAAGCAGATGCGGACGATCGCCGAAGGACATGCCCGAGAGCACGCCTAGATAGATCAGGCGCGCCTCCTCCGGACCACTCACCAGATCCACCTCAAGACCGAGGTCGTCCTGAATGCGCTGCAGGAAATCCCGGCCGTTGGGTGCTTCCCGGACCGCACTAGTCGCGGCCGTGACGACTTGGTCAACCGCATGACTGGCGGCCAGGTCGCGGAACCGACGCAGGGTCTCGACACCGCGCTGCATCGCCTCAGCGGTCAGTTCGCCACTTTCCGGATCCCGCTCCCCCAGCCGGGTGGTGGATTTTTCAGCCTGAACGATGCTGAACGTCCGCAGGGTGGTGTCCACCGAAGCCACCAACAGATGGGTGGAATTGGTGCCGATATCGATGGCGGCGATCCGCCGTGGCTGACCGGAGAGGCCTCCCGAATGGTTGCCCTCCAGCTGCTGGGTGGACTGAACGGACGACGACGCTGAAGGAGCGGACTCAGCACCCAGCATCGGCAGCCCTGACCCGAAGTCGATTCACTCTGCCACCCGTGGCTGACGCAGACAGTCACTGACTAGGGTTTTATAAATCTGTGACCCTGTGATCAGCCACCCTCCCGGCACGTTGCCCTGGCTCCAGCTTCTGCGCTGGAACAAGCCCACAGGGAGGCTGATTCTGCTGGTGCCTGCGGGTTGGGCTCTCTGGCTGATGCCGTCCGCACCGCCATCGACATCTCTGGTGATGCGCATCGTGGTCGGGGGCCTGGCGGTCAGCGCAGCCGGATGCATTGCCAACGATCTCTGGGACCGCCGCTTCGACGGCGAAGTGGAGCGGACCAGCAGTCGCCCGTTGGCCCGCGGAGCCATGAGAGTGAGCACCGCTGCCGCTCTGCTGGTCGGCGCACTAACCGTCAGCCTGCTGGTGGTGCTCAGCCTGCCCCAGACCAGCCTGCAGCTCTGTCTTGCCCTCGCCGTTGCCGCTTTACCTCCAATCCTTCTTTACCCCTCAGCCAAACGCTGGTTCCCCTTCCCTCAGGCCGTTCTCGCATTCTGCTGGGGCTTCGCCGTTCTGATTCCCTGGGCTGCAGCTGAAGCGGAGCTGACAGCAAGTGCAGCCCTGCTTGGGTGCTGGCTCGCCACCATGCTCTGGACCTTCGGATTCGACACCGTCTATGCGATGGCGGACCGTCGCGACGACACCAGGCTTGGCCTGCGCAGCAGCGCTCTCACCCTGGGGGATGCTGCGGTGCCAGTGGTTCGTGTCAGCTACGGGATGACCTGCATACTGCTGGCCATCGCTGCAGCGGCAAGCGGCAGCGGCTGGATCTTCTGGCCGCTCTGGGCCATCGCCAGTTGGCTGATGCAGGCCAGCTGCACTCCGCTTGAGCAGGAAGAGTCGGGCATGGCCTTGTTCGGTCGTCACTTCAGCCGCCAGGTCCAGCTCGGATCGCTCCTGCTTATCGCTCTGATGCTCGGAAGGGCGTTCGCCTGATGGCTGTGCGCGCAACAGCACCCCTGCGGCCTGGCGATGCCATGGCGGTGGTGGCCGCCAGTTCTGCCGTCGCAGATGCAGAACGCCTGCATCAAGGGGTGAGCCTGCTGGAGAGCTGGGGGTTGCGCTGCCGTCCTCACTCCGCTGTCGGACGCCACTGGGGTTACTTAGCCGGTCGGGATGAACAACGGCTCGCTGATCTACTTCCGGAGACTCCGGTCAGCTTGCTGGCCTGCGCCAGGGGGGGATGGGGAGCCGCCCGTCTACTGGAGCGTGATATCCCCTGGCAACCAGGATGGCTGCTGGGGTTCTCCGATGTCACCGCCCTGCTATGGGGTCGGCTCGCCGCAGGGTTCGATGGAGGGGTACATGGCCCCCTGCTCACCACCCTGGCTTCGGAACCTGAGTGGAGCCAGAAGCGGCTGCGGCGGCTGTTGTTTGGAGAAGCGCTGCCGGATCTGCAAGGAGAAGGACTCGGCGGGGGGATCGCCAGCGGCCCTTTGCTGGTGGCCAATCTCACCGTGGCCAGCCATCTGCTGGGATCACCATGGATTCCCAGTCTTGAAGGAGCGATCCTCATCCTCGAAGACGTGGGTGAGGCGCCTTACCGGATCGATCGCATGCTCACCCACTGGCGCCTGTGCGGTGCTCTGCATCGACTGGCAGGTCTCGGTTTCGGCAGCTTCAGCGCCTGCGAGGACGATCGTCCTGACCAGCAGAGCTTCACGTTGAAGCAAGTGCTGGAGGAACGCACAGCGGATCTGAACATCCCGAGAGTGATGGATCTGCCGGTCGGACACCAGTCTGGAAACGCCGCTCTACCCCTCGGCCGTCAGGCCCGTCTCGATGGGGACAGGGGTCAGCTCAGCCTGCTCTCCTGAGCTGGAGCACCGCCTCGGCCACCGTGAGGTCGAAGGGCGTGGTCACCTTGATGTTCGAGGGACCCGCATCCAGCACCTGAACAGGCCAGCCGAGTCGTTCATAGAGAGAGGCATCGTCCGTGACGCTCCAGCCCTGCTCTTTGGCACGGTCATGGCCCTGCTGAAGCTGCTGAACCTGGAAGCCCTGGGGCGTCTGAGCAGCCCAGAGTTCGGATCGATCCGGCGTCTCCCTGATGCAGCCTTCGGAATCCACCCGCTTGATCGTGTCCGTCACCGGTGTGGCAGCAATCAGCGCCACACCCGCCTCGACCCGCTCGGCGCATCGATCCAAGAGCGCAGGCTCCACCAGGCAGCGGGCACCATCGTGGATCAGAACATGCTCGGCCCCGGCCGGAAGCCCCGCCAGACCTCTGAGCACCGAATCCTGACGCGTGCTGCCCCCCTGGATCCAGACCACAGGCTTGGGGGCGTCCTGCACCAATGCAAGGATCGCATCGCGATCGATCTCCTGACCGACGATGCCGATCCAGCGGATCCGGTCGGCCGCCATCGCCGCAGCCAGCGTCCAGGCGATCACGGGGCGTCCTGCCAGCGGCAGCAGCAGCTTGTTGCGATCCGCCCCCATGCGGCGTCCACTCCCCGCCGCGGCGATCAACAGATGCACAAGCGACTCCTGCCCCCAGCAGGCTGAAACGGTCTCCATACAATCAGCCCAGACG
>MDSZ01144981.1_pt1 | contig 10826 bp, 5 predicted proteins | sample 811201 | NCBI WGS metagenome assembly MDSZ01 (sample SAMN05326647, study PRJNA326480) | marine metagenome | isolation source: seawater | place: Indian Ocean: North | collected 2010
CGGTTTTTGCGGTTATCCAATATTTGAGTAATTCGGGCCGCTAATAGACTAATTCCGGTAATAACAATTACCGGAAGTAGTCTATTAGCGGCCTGAACTACTCAAATATTGGATAACCGCAAAAACCGGAGTGCCGGGGCAGAATAATTAGTCGACATCACTCGAATTCTAGTCTGGCAAAGCGAACGCTATTAATTGTGGGGTCAGTGTCCCGCTAACGCTCAGCGCAATGAACTGTCTGCCATCAACATCATAGCTCATAGGAGCACCTTGCGGATTTCCAGGCAGATCGATGCGTGCTAACTCTTGCCCAGACGCTTTGTCTCGAGCGACAAGTTGGGGGCCATATCCCATATTCTGCCCGTGGATCAGCAAAGTCGAGGTAACCAGCACAGGATGACGACCACCCCCACCGAGCGGTGGTAAATCCAAGCCTTCCACTGCCGGATTCTGTTCCACGCTCGCCATCCCATCTCCATTGGCGACCTGCCACAAAATTTCCCCACGATTCATATCAAAAGCTGTGATTGTAGAGTAAGGCGGTTTAAGTAAAGGCAGGCCCCGTGGACCCACTACTCCTCTATTTTGCAATCGAACATACCTCATATTCGATTCATTTTCTGGCAACGCAGCCATGAAGGGAACGTATGGCGTATTGGTAGATGGCACGTAAAGGACACCAGTTTCAGGATCAAAACCAGCGCCCGGCCAATTCGCGCCACCTCCGACACCGGGGAGAAAAATAGTGCCGCGCTTTCCGGTGTCTACATCAGGAAGGCTCGCTGGCGTAAATATCGGACCATATACATAGCCACTTAAAACCTCTTTAGCTGCAGCTCTGAGTTCTGGCGTAAAATCGACTAGATCATCTTCGGTGATTCCCTGTAAAGCGAACGCGGGCGGTTTACTTGGAAAAGGTTGAGTTGGCGAAGTTGTTTCACCGGGTAGCAACCCTGCAGGCACCGGCAATTCTGGTATCGGCCAGACAGGCACTCCGGTTTCCCGATCGAATACGTAAGCCCAACCTTGTTTAGTGACCTGAGCGAGAGCCTTAATTGGCCTGCCATCTACTGTGATGTTCATCAAATTCGGAGCAGCCGGGGTATCGTAGTCCCAGATACCATGGTGAATCATTTGGAAATGCCAAACGCGCTCGCCGGTTGCCGCGTCGAGCGCAACAACACTTTGACTGAACAGATTATCTCCTGGGCGATGCCCACCATAGTAGTCGTTAGTGGGCGCTTCAGTAGGAAGATAGACATATCCCAATTCTAGATCAGCGCTCATCTGTGTCCATACACCACCATTTCCCGTGTAGCGCCAAGACTCCTCACCCCAGGTATCGACACCATATTCGCCGGCCTGAGGGATGGTGTGGAATGTCCATATCAACTCACCGGATCGGACGTTAAATCCACGAACCCAGGTAGGCGGGCGCTCCTTGTAACGCGGGCGATTCGAAGTGATCTGATTCACTACCACATTATCACCAACAACAATGACCGGTGAGACCGTACCTAGCGGCACTGCACCGGCATAATCCAATAGCTCCCGGTCAGCACGCGGTATTCCTTCGGTTAAATCAATGCGCCCACCGTCGAATGCGGTATCGAGCTCGCCAGTGATAGCATTCAAAGAGAAAAGATAACCATCATTTGTCGCAAACAGGATTCTTGCATTATCCTCGTCGCTCCAATATGCAACGCCTCGATGATGGTAACCCAATGGGCTAATGGAATTCCCGGACAGATAAGCCTGCGGATCAAATGACCAAATCAACTCTCCTGTGTCGGCAGCAAGAGCGGCTACCTGATTTAAACCAGTAATCATATAGACCACACCATCAATCATCAGCGGCGTTGCCTGCAAGCGGCCAAAGCTTAAATCATCACCATCGGAGCCTAGGGCAGCATTCAGATCAAGCTCAGCATCAATCGAATCCCAACGCCAAGCAATCTCAAGCTCAGAGAAATTCTCAGCATTTATCTGATCAAGAGAAGTATATTTGGTCGAACCAGCATCAGAGGCATAACTAGGCCAATCGCCGTTATCGCTGCCACTTTGTGCAAGAACCACCGGCAGCGCCATGAGAAAAAAAGCCACCGCCAATAGAAGTCGTCCCACAAAACCATGAGCCAGTTCCTCAGGATTCAGTGGGTATTTTTGTGGCTCACAGCTCATTTTTTTTCTCATTATTTGGAACCCATACTTAGAATGAAACGGCTCAGATACAACAAGCATCAATACTACAGCCATAGAAACTGGTGTAGGATACATCGATCAAATTCTTACTTATGGAGTGTCTATCAAGTCTGACTCGCGTGCACCAAATTCCAGAAGTACTTCGCTGGTTTTAGGCCCGGGTTTGGGTCTTGCATCAAAATTGAAAAAGTCAGTGCTGCTTTCCATTGCTAAGGCCAGATCAAGTGCTGTCTGACCTTTACCATTTAAGACATTGATGTCTGCCCCTCGGACTACCAGTTCTCGAACCACGGTGGGCAGATTTCTCTCGGCTGCATAATGCAGCGCGGTGGATCCCGTAAAATCAGCGTGATTTAGGTTAATGCCATGCTCAGCCGCAACGATGACAGCTTCCAGCGCCAAACGCTCTTCTCCAAGCGGATCTGCGCTCTCTTGCGTATAAAAACGGCTTCGCGTGCTATCGCCTCTAACAGCAGCCTGTAAAGCGGTAGCAAATCCTCCCACTATCTTAGGCTCGGGTGGATTTAATCGATCTGCCCGAGTTCTGCCCTTTTCGCGGTAAAGCTCTGCAGTAAGAAGATGAATGTTCGCACCAGCCTGCTGTAAGACACGCATTATTTGCGCCTCTCGATAATAAGCTGCTAGCCAGTAGGGTGACGCACTCACCAGTGGGCCTTTCAGCGCCCAGTCTTCGCTCGCTCTTTGTACCGGAGTTGCACGCTCGAGTCTCATATCAGGGTTCGCCCCGCGCGCAAGAAGCGCTTGCACAATCTCGATGTCGCCCCGCAAAACCGCGGCGTGCAATGGGCTATAACCGGCATCGATCGCATCAGGGTCTGCATGCGACGACAGCAACAGACGCGCGAATTGTGTATGACCACTGTGTATCGCCACTACCAGCGGGCTTGCCCCATTAGCTGCCGGGCCATTCACATCAGCGCCTGCATCAACCAACAGCTTGCCAACCGCAACATGACCCCGCGCTGCTGCGAAAAGCAATGGCGAATAGCCACCTAAAAGCTCCTCACTACCCATATCAAACGCGGCACCGTTAGAGCTTTCAGAGTACATAAGCCTTGGTCGAACGTTTGATCTCAATTCCAGACCGGCACCCGCGCTTAATAGTGCGCTGACAACATCTACATGACCCTGAGCGGCGGCCCACATTAACGCAGTCTGACCTCTGGACCGCTCTTGGGTATTCACGTCAGCCCCGGCAGCTATCAACGCCTCAACGCCCTCAGCCGTGCCGGCGCGCGCCGCTGTCATAAGCGCTGTCTCACCCTCCTGTAGCGTGAGATCAGGGCTGGCTCCGGCTTCAGTCAAGACTTTAATTAACTGGGCATTACCACTCTTCGCTGCCAGATAGAGCGGAGACGCGCCCAACCGATTCACCGCATTAACGTCCGCCCCCGCCTCAATCAGTGCATTGAGCATATCAATGTCTTCTCGATAGGCTGCCCAATGAAGTGCCGTCGCACCGTCGACCTGGTGACTATTCGGGTCTGCACCTGCGGCCAAGAGGAGTCGAACTGCTGCGACATCTTCATATCTTGCTGATTCGATCAGTGGCTGAACTTCTGCAAACACTGCTGCCGAGTAAAAGATCAGCGCTATACTTGTCAGCAACGACCTAAGTAATGAGTAATATGAAAACCTGAAAACAATAGCCTTAGTCATTGTCATTCTTACTCTAGACATTTTCTAACAAGTTGAGCTCGCCCGTACTGTTGCCAATTCTTTCAAGAGTAAACCCCATCTTGGCAAGTATGGTTAAATGTAAATTGCTAATCGGCGTGCCTTCGGTGTAGCGCAGGTGCCGACCGCCCTTAACCGAACCACCGGCCCCTCCGAGCAACAGCAGAGGTAACCCAGTGTTGTCATGGCGATTACTGTCCGACATGCCGGCGCCATAGAGTATCAGCATAGTGTCCAGCAACGAGCCATTCCCATCGGGTGTCGCTTCTAATTTATCCAGATAGTAGGCAAAAAGACTGGTATGAAATTCATTGATCTTGGTAATTTTCTCATAGAGCACTGGATCATCGCGGTGATGTGACGTTGGGTGATGAGAATCAGGTACGCCAATCTCAGCGTAGGTTCTACCTGAGAGTTCCCGCCCCAGCATGAAAGTGATCACTCGCGTAAGGTCGGTTTGATAGGCAAGGACCTGCATGTCGAACATCAGCTTTGCGTGTTCTTCATAGGTCTCTGGAATACCAGCGGGCTGTTTCACTTCCGGCAGCTCCCGATTGCTCTGCATCTCCGCCATCTGAATCCTTCGCTCGACATCGCGAATTGCGTCCAGATATTGATCCAGCTTCGCACGGTCGCCCGCACCAACTTTTCGATTGAGCTGAGAGACCCGGTCTGAAACAGAATCCAGTAGGCTTTGATCTTTGCGAATACGATTCAGGCGCACCGCTGGGTCTGTCGTGCCCGTATCCCCAAAAAGCCTCTCAAAAACAGCCCTTGGATTGGTCTCCATGGGCAGTGGAGTATAAGCATCGCGCCAGGAAATGGTGCTGGTATATTGGCAGCTAAACCCGATATCGCAGGAACCAAACACGTCGCTCTGATCCAATGCCAGCTCAAGCGAGCCGAGCTGGGTTTGCTTGCCTAATTCTCGAGCAATTAATTGATCGACAGAGACAGCCGCCTGCAAGTCAGACTCAGACCGGGCCGGGATTGCGCCAGTGAGAAAACGGGTTGATGCACTGGCGTGCACACCGGCATTGCTGTTGGTGCCATTTAGCCCGCTTATTATCAACATCCGATCCTGATGTGCTGCCATCGGCTGCAGTATCCGGGTAAGCTCAAACCCTGAGCCCTCAGTAGTCGGAGTCCAAGACTTCATTGCCATCCCATTGGGTACATACACTACACCGAGTCGTTTTGGCGACTGCACGGTCGGTGCTGAGGCTGTGGCGAGGGCTGGCACCATGCTATCGAGTAGCGGCAACGCAATACTGGCACCAAGTCCACGCAGAACCGTACGCCGGGGGAGTGTTTTTTTGGAGACATTCATATCTCAGATCTCCGCATTTGAAATGGAACGCTTTCAACCACACCAAGAATTATTGCTGACCAACGGTAGTCGCTCTCAGCCGCGTCACGAACAATCTTTCTAATGGCAGGCATATCGTAATATTCGAGACTACGACCTAAAGCGAAGCGCATGAGCTTTTCGGTTATCGTGCCAACGAAATCATCAGGTCGGCTAAGCAACAAATCACGTAGACCATCAGGCCCATCAAACGTGTTGCCATCAGGCAATAAGCCGGATGCATCGATTGGCTGATCTGCAAATACATTACGCCATTTACCTACGGCGTCGTAATTCTCGAGTGAAAATCCGATGGGATCCATGGCCGCATGACAAACGCGACAAGCAGGGTTCTCACGATGCATAGCCATGGCGTCGCGCATTGTGAGTTGCTTGCCATCACTACTTGTTTCAAGCGCCGGCACATTCGGCGGTGGCTCAGGGGGAGGGCCTCCCAGTAAATTTTCAAGCACAAATTTTCCACGTAAAACGGGCGATGTACGATTTGGATAGGACGTAACCATCATCAGACTGCCATGACCGAACAAGCCCCCTCTTTCCGCTCCATCCAAAGTCACTTTCCGGTAACGATTTCCGTAAATTCCGGGTATACCATAATGGCGCGCAAGTCTTTCATTGACAAAGGTGTAGTCGGCACTAAGTAACTCTCGAAGACTATTGTCATTACGGATTTGATGACCGATGAATAATTGCGTTTCTCGCTTGAAAGCTTCGCGCAAATTTTCATCGAACTCCGGAAACTCAGCAGGATCAGGGTATATCCCATCCAGATTACGCAAATAGAGCCACTGCCCAGCAAAGTTATCGATGAAAGCGGCAGCTTTCGGATCCGCCAACATCCTTAACACTTGTTGCTCAAGAACTTCTGGATCGCGCAAGCCTTCACTTCCAGCCAAAGCCAACAGCTCATCATCCGGGAGGCTACTCCACAGGAAAAAGGACAGGCGCGATGCCAATTCAAAACCCGTAATGGCATAAGAACTGCCGGGCTCTTGATCCAATGGAACTTGTTCGATGCGGAAGAGAAAATCTGGCGATACCAGCAAGCGCTCTAATGCGAACTGTATGCCCGCCTCAAAACCGCCGTCTCGGTAGCCCTGGGTATAAAACTGCATCAAGTCTTCAATATCATCGTTTTCTATTGGGCGACGGTACGCTTGTTGCGCCAAAGAGTGCAGAATTTCCCGAGCACAGGCTGGCGCCTCGTCAGCGTTTGTAGGAAAGCAACTAAAAATCCTAAGTCTGCTTGGTGTATCGCCGGGTCCGCTTACAGACAGCGGTCCTTCCACCTCGATACTACCGAGGCCGGGATTGCTATCCGGCAATTCATTTACCGCAAGCTGATAGCCAAATAAACGAGGTTGCTCAACGCCTTCAGGCTCCCAAATTTCTCTTGGGAAAGTCGCCCCGATGACTCGCGGGCCAGCCTTGATAGGCAATACCAAATCAAAACCTCTGTCAGCAAAAGCCATCATAAATTCTTCCCAATCGTCGCTGCCGCGTATATTGCCCGCATAGCTGTACGGCGCTGGAATGCCCGGTGCATCACCACCGAATGAAAAGGTGCGTAAATGTTCACCGTCGAGGCTTAGCTCTATTTCGTGGTCTTGGTCATAGCCGCGCACAAAATCCACGTAATTGGTTTGTAAATTAATAGTTACCCGGTATTCACCATCAACCGGAAAAAAATGCTCTATAGCCGTACCACCACGCGATCCAAATGGAAGCTCTTCACTTAAGCGATCGTCCTGTATTAGATTTAAGGGGACTTCGTATGACTTTACGACAGCACCACGCGGCGTCATACCAACTGCGAGCTCAGATATTTTGTGGGCTGCAGAAATATAACGTTCGACGTTCAACGGTGAAAATGCCAGCACGTCAGCGTTATTATCGAAGCCGAACTGGTCCGGAGCGTCGGCAGGAATCAGGTCTGAAACTTCAATATCCAGAGCCAGCAAATCGCGTATTGCATTTTTGTATTCGACTTGATTCAGTCGATGAAACGCTTGAGTTCGACCCGGATTAATATCCAGTGCCGCCACCCGATCAAGCTCAGTCTCCAACCAATTGCGAAATTCGTTATAAGTTGCAGTATCTGGTCTAGGATAGGTAGGTGGCGGCATAACCCCAACACGTAGTTTCTTGACAACCTTCTCCCACACCTCAGGGTTTTTTGCGAGATCAATTACATCCTCTGTATCCAGCGTTAAGCCCAGATTGCGGAGCTGGGTGGTTAGCAATCCTTCGTTTGGTTGAGGCGTCGAAGCGACGACTGACTCATTGTGACAAATAACACAATATTGATTCAACAAAGCACGGTTGTTCGCTGAAACATCTTGATTCGGCGAATCGGCTGCTAAGACAAAATTCGAGGTAGCGAAGCAGATAATTGTTAGAAAGATACTGTTACTATTATTCATCGCTCGTCATTTCCTGATTAAACATTGCGCCCAGTAGGACGTTCCACAGTGCCGCATTGATCCCCCAAATAACCGTTTCCACCACAGTAGAGACTGTCCTGTAGCTGCAGTAGAATCCCGTCTGGATCTGTAAGATATAACTCAGGTGTCCCACCAAATGCGCCACCACGATTCTGGCCGCGCATGGTTACATAGGCCTGCAACGGCCCTGTTGCGCCGCTCGCCTCTCCCAGAATAGTTAGCCCGTATTGATCTAATACAGAAAAGATTCGATCAACATCAAAGTCATCAACACTAAGGCTTGCATGATGAATTCTGGATGGAGACGGCTGTTGTGAAAGAGCGAGGAATTGTTTGCCTCTCCCAACCCTCAAAATTGGCAATGCTCCCTGGTAGGTATCTATCGGAGTACCAAACAAGCTTTGATAGAACTGAATTGAATGACGTTGATCGGAGACAAAGAGTGTAAAGTGATTAAATTCTCCTAACGCCAAGAGACCGGCGGTAGGCGCTGGTTCTGGAGTGCTCAAGCACTCATTCCCAAGTACACCGGTTCCTCCGCAGTAGCTAGGGTCTTGCAGCTGTATACGAATTCCGTCTGGATCACCGAAGAATAGTTCCGCCGTTCCGTTTGATGATCCACCGGAATCCAAAACACGCATTCTATTCATTGATTGCATTGGGCCAGATGCTCTAGTTTCCTCTACCCCATGTTCTTCCAAGATCTGAACTGCGCGCTGATGATCGAAATTATCAACCCCAAGACAAAATTGAGTGATCCGTGGGTTATCGGTTGCATTACCTGAAATTGCAATAAATTGCGGACCATCACCCACCTGAAGGATCGCTGTGTTGCCTTGGCGCGCAGCGATAGGCATACCAAACAGGCCCTGATACCAATGCACAGAAGCAGAAGGGTCTGACACCGCCAGAGTCATATGATTAAGAGCAGAGGTCGAAAAAGGAGGCTTTTTCTGTGCATTAACTGCTGAACCGCAACAAAGCCCATAGCCGGCCGCGAGAACCCCAATAGAACGAACAAACTCACGTCGACCAACTGATCTTTCGGTACTGATCTTTTTTTGTTTACTATTCACTGCTAGTTCCCTCATAAGGAGTCTAGGACAACCTTATAATTAGTTCGACAACGGGTTAGGTCTGATTTGGAATTTAACCATCTTGCTTGTTGTGCCTTTGCCCCCTTCAGTGTGCCAATTGAAATTAGTGCCATAGTTGGCCCACACTGCCCTGCCCTTCCAACCAGTATCAGGGTCATCGATCCGACCATCGAGTCCCCTCGAATAAAACCCCAAAGGGTATGGGACTCGCATCTGAACAAATTCTTCCGTGCCAGGGACAAATGCGATGAGCGAATCAGATCCGGACCCATTGGCGATGGGCACGTTTTCACCCAAACCGAGCGTGTTAAAAATATCCACCCAATTGTAGTAGTGGAAGTCGGCTTTACGATCTGTGCCTTTCATATCCGGCCCGGGTATTTCATGCAGGGTCCAGCCTTGCTGACAGTGTTGTGAACCCAAAGTGGAAGGACCATTCATCACATCGCATTTGCTGCGATCAAAACTTGCTATATGGCTACTACCAGAGAGGGCAGTCCAGACAATGCCATCGCTGTCCATATCGATACCACGAGGCCCGAACCCCAGAGGCTTCCCATCTACTACCGGCAGCTCATACATTTCAGTGATACAAGTCTCCGGAGGGTTGTCCCCGATATCGAGACGATAGATTCTTCCGGGAAACTCAGTTCCGACGCCCCAGGCCACCCCTTCTTCTTTGGTATCCGCAATGATTCCATAGCTTCCCGGACTCATCCGGGTGTCCAATGACAAATCCACATCAACCAGGCGACCACCGCCGCCTCCTTCATTCTGGTCTCGCATCGGGCCGACAGGTTCGTTCCACGGTTTGGTGATGCGCCCATCACCATTCGTGTCTACTACCATCGGGCACCAGCCTTGTGAAAGCTGCTCATCTTGAGTGCGATCCCAGGTACGGCTATTGATAAAACCAATCACGTCCCCGCCCCCGCTGAAGTAGAGCATGCGGTCGTCACCCCAGCCAAACTGAAGGTGATGCGTTCCAAAACAAGTACCGATCAGACTGAAAGCTCCGGTGGCAGGATCATAGTAGGAGGCTTGGCGTGTGCTGCCGCGGGACGGATGATAATCTGCATACTTATTACCCGTGCCAGGCACACACCACTGAGGCAGATTATTGCCCTGCACTTTTGTGGTCATCCATACTCGACCCAACTCGTCGATCATCGGATTATGCGGATCTGCAGGACGCTGCCAAAGAGCTTCGTTACCATAGTAGGCAGATGGCACTGCGAAAACCTGAGCGAATCTTGAGACAGCTGGATTGTCAGGATTGTCTTTGACCTCAATAACGATTTCCTTCCATTCATGAGTGTTGGGATCGAGTTCGAGCAAAGCGCCATGCCCACCATCGACGCCATAAACCTTCCCTCCGCCATTGAGATAAGCATTTCGTTTGTCAGTTGTGATCTCATCATGGATATACGAAGACTCATTACCCCAGTCCCACTGAGTAATGACCACATTCCGTTCCGTGCCACTCGGACGTGGCGGTACCGGAGGTAATTCTCCTGCAGCAATCCGATCAGTCCAGTCCGCATACATCTCAAGGCCCCGCGGGCCAAATCGATTTGCATATCGAGTCATGAATGCCCCGCGAATACCCATCGCAGTTCTGTATTGCCAGGCCTGCACACTCGATTCAAAATTCAAGTGACTCAGGTGATCAAGAGTGCGTGTCGCCCGATTACCAAGCTGGTGACAAAGCTGGCAGCCTTGTTTCGTCAGATCGAGCCAGCGGTCCTGACTGATCATTTCCTGACCAATGTCATTGCCCTCCACTCCAGTTCCAGGAAACTCACTTTCTTCCGGGACTTCCAACAAGGAGTACCAGTAATTGGCTGGATAAATCTGTGCCGCTAGCGCAGGGTCCTGAGCAACAAAAGCCCTCAGATTTACGTCCTCAGCCCCTGTACGCAGTTGCACGGGCTCGGAATCGACTAGGCCGTACCCTCTCACCCAGACTTTGTATAAGGCATCGGGCATCTCAGGCAGCACGAAGCGCCCTTCATC
>MDSZ01150500.1_pt1 | contig 10826 bp, 5 predicted proteins | sample 811201 | NCBI WGS metagenome assembly MDSZ01 (sample SAMN05326647, study PRJNA326480) | marine metagenome | isolation source: seawater | place: Indian Ocean: North | collected 2010
ACAAATGGGTTCACCTGCATTCCAACATGCTACTGGAGAACTTGGTAACAACATCTTTAATTCTAACGTTGATATCATTGATGTCCTTAGAGTTGCTACAACCAGTGATGTATACAACGCTCTTGATACTGCTGGTTCTGGAGAATGGGGTAGCACCGATTACCAAGAAGAAATCACACAGATCCCTGGAACTGTTGAACCAACGGTTCTTCCTGCTCTGACTGGTAAGCAATACTACTTGCCACTCAAGAGAAGTCCATATGATGCGAATGGTAATCAGTATTTCTCTGAGAATGATATTCTACTTCTTGACACACCTGAAACTGGAAATAGACATCCAGAATTCTTGAAAATTATTTCTCTGCCAAGAATCAGTACAGCACCTTACTACATTGTTGTTGAAAGACAACCATTTGGTACATATACTGGATTAAGAAGTGATCATACTGACACTTCCGCGATTTATAAGTGTAACGTACAGTTTGATGCTACTTGGACTGAGCAACTTATTGATGGAACTGGAACAAGTTCTGAGAAAGAAAATGTCTACCTATCACAGTTTGGTGGATCACTCAACATCAATGATTATCTTATCATTGATAGAGAAGATGGTACTCCTGCTGGTGATGGTGTTGATGATCAGGGTGAGGTATTCAAGATTGATACTATCCTTGATCAGATTGCTAAGTCTTTCAGAATTAAGAATGGTTGTGATACGGCACAGGAAGAAACGGTATTTGAAATTAACTCCGTAACTGGAGACACAATTATCAACTCCAACACCACAAACATCAATGGAACGCTATCACTTGCTGGTGCATGTGGAACTGCTGGTGGTGCATATCCAAGTCCTGATCCTGCTTTAGATGATCATCTAACTATCAAAAATGGTGATGGTCCTGTTTGGGATGTCAACATGTGTAATGGTGATACACTCACTGGATCTACCGTTGGTACAGTCTTCGCTATTGGTGGATATTGGAACGGAACACCTCTCGCACACACCAAGGGAACTAGTGTTGTACATGGTTATAGACTTGACAAGCAAACGATGCAGACAGGTGGTCCTATTACTGCCGTTACATCTGCATTTATTGTTGATGATTGGAACATTCCAGTTGATAGCATTGCTAACTTCCAAAATGGTGATCTTGTCCTTATTTACAACGGAACAACTCAAGCAGAAGTTATTCTTATCACCGATGATCCATTTGAGGATTCCAATGGTCAAGGATATCTACCAACCATCTATAATGCTCAATATCCTGCATCTCAATATCCAGATGGTGGTAGAGGTGCTGAAGGATCTGGTAAGCAAAACTGGGCTGCTGGCGCTGTTGTAGTTAAGATCAGAAAATATGGTTATACTACGACAATTGTTGATGACATCCCTGCTACTGGAAGAACTATTGTTGAATCTCCAAATACAGATGCGAACAAGATTCGTGTCAAACTAAAGGATTCTAGACTTGTAGGTAACAAACTAGATACTGCTCACTTCTTTAGAATTGTATCTGGAGCTTCACAAGAATGGTTCTGGGCAGATTCTATTGATGGTAACAACTCTTCCTTCGGTGTTCGTCTTTCTAAGTCAACACAGAGTGCTGCTCAAGCAACTGCTGGAGTTGGTGAAGAGCAATACACGTCATACTTTGGTGGTGGCGCAGTAACTATTAACGATGAGGTTAACATCTATAGTGGTGAATTTAGAATCTGGGGTTCGGATGGTGAAACACTGATCCTTAATATCTCTAACGATGATGATCACCCTGCTGACGGCGCAGTTCTTGATCCTAAGACTGGTAAAAACGGTCTCTGGATTAAGGGTGGTGGTACATTCCTAGATGATCTCAGAGTTCAGACTGATACTTGTGAGGCGAACGGTGTATGTACTAATGATGATGTATTCCGTGTCTTTAATGAGCAAGGAAACGTCAACATGGGTGAGCAACTTTACATTAAAGGTAAGGTTGTTAACACAGATGTTGGTGACTCTGATACTGCTATCTTGCACATTGATAATCTCGGTGGTGCAGGAACCAGTGGACTTGTAGGTCCAAGAGACTTTAAGATCTATCAGGATTGCTCTATTGATGCATTCGGTATTAGTCGTTACTTTACCAGAAACGGTGGACGCAGATATACATATGTTGAGCAGTCACTAACTGGTCTAGGACAGACCCAGGCAAACCCACTACAACCAAATAACAACTATCTATTGAACAATCCATCTGGAACTAATATGGTTCTATATCTACCAGATTATGCTGAAACTGGTGACATGATTAGATTTGTTGAAGTTAGCGGAAATCTAACTTACAATGCAAGTCTTGTTCTCAGAGCACTCAAAGTCAGCAACCAGGCGGTCGCTATTCAGGGAGATATTTCTGGTAGTAAGATCGCAGCAGGAACAGGTTCACTCACTACTGCTTGGGATAGTGGAGAAATGATTGTTCAAACCAGAAACGCATCTTTCGGTTTAATTTACGTTGGACCTACAGATGCTGCTGGTGATCCAAATGCATCATCCATTCCTTCCAACCTACGTGGTTGGTGGTTAACAGAACTCTGATAACACATGGCACAATACTACAATTCTATTAAAACCATGAGAACCGCCCGTATTGGCACCATCATGCCATCGGGCGGTAATGGATTTGAGGGTTTCTCTGCGGACAATGTTCCGAAAGGATGGAGAATTTGTGATGGAACAGAATTAGATGCTTTAGAATACCCATTATTAGCTGCAGAGTTGGGTACGACATATGGTGGTGGTATTACAGGAGAATTTCCAAATTACGCTGTAGATGACACTTTTGTTCTTCCAAACATTAGTAACCGTGCAATGATTGATTTGGAACCAGAGTATCTTGCAGATCCAAAGTATCAATATGGTCAGGGTGACGTATTGAATACTGTGTTTGATTCTGACGGTAATAAAGTATCTGATCTTATTAAAGATTTTGGTACAACTGCGGTTATTAAGTCAAATTACTCCGCAAACGCTGACATTGACTTTGTTCTTCCTACTGGAACAAATTTATCTGGTAAGTTCACTGGAATGGATATTAGTGATCCAGACTTTACTGCTTCAATCACAACACTGAATAGAAAACTTGGTATTAATCACAACCCAGGACATAATCACCCTGGAACTTTTGCATCTGCAGCTGCAGGTTTTATTGGTCCAGCATTGTTTACATCAGCTAACATTGAAATTAGTGGATCGCAACCTGTATCTGAACCAAGTTGTTCTGGTACTGTTATTTCAACTAATTATCAGTGTCAATTACTTCCAAGTCAATCTCAGGCACCATCATGGCAGAATGGTAGAACTTTGATTGCTTTTTATGGTGATAATAATTATGAACATTCACTTCCAACCATGGATAGATTTTATGATTTTGTAAGTGATAGTGGGAAAGATTATTGGTCGGAAGTTCCAGCACCAGACTGGCATGATGGCACTCCTACAAGAAATAGTCCACAAGCAGTTGCACAAACTGTTAACTTTGCTGGATCTACATATACAGGTCAATTTCCATATGAACCAGTAAAGGAACATGCTAATAAAGCGTGGACTGGTTTGTTTCCTAAACCTCTTGATTTTGGAAATAGAACAAACTTTTATGGTTATGATAAGGGGACTTATAATAACGTTCAAAATAACCCAGAAGATCCTTCTTCTTACTTTACAGTTACTGGAGTCACTATTACTCAAGGTGTAACGGAATTTACTCTACCTGCGGGAACTGATATTAGAACAACTAAACAATCACAAGCAAATCCAAGCATTACATGGTATGAATATAATAAAATTCACCCATGGCAATTAGTTGATGGTGATGAGATGGCAAAGGGAACGTATATTACTGAAATTGAACGTGAAGGAACGGATGATAGTGACTGGGTTTATACAATTAAACTTTCTCTTGCAACTATTGGTGCAAGCAGTAATGCAACCGTGATATTCAGAGAAGGAACTTGGCCAACATCCATGAGTAACTTCCATAGTCAAGATCCAGATGATGCGGCATTTACTTCACATAATCATGGAACATTTGATATTCAAATGTCTCGTGGTTCTTTAAACGCTCCATTTACATTCCCTCTAAATGATATTAGTATTGGTAGTGTTTCTCCTGATAATCTAGATGATGCTCTAAATATTATTATAGACACCGACCAAGCGTCAATGAATATTGTATACCTAATCAAGGCATACTGATGGCAAAAGTTTACGCAGCAGAAAAATCTAAGTATGGAGATTTAACAGGTCAAATTATTATTTGGCCAGTTGAAGTTAATCCATCTATTGATTCAAATTATATGAAGCAGAATCTACCTGCTGGATATTTGAGATGTGATGGAACAGTATACAATGTTATTGATTATCCACAACTGGCAGCGGTTTGTGGAGCTGGAACAACTGGGAAGTTTGTTAGAAGAAATATAAATGGTGATGCTCTTCAATTTTTAACAGATGAACAGTTTGTAGTTCCAGATTTGGGATCAAAGTATCCAAAACCAACAACTGGTCCTGACGCAGGACAATATAAATCCATTAGGAAGTTAAATCAGGCAGGAAATGAAATTTCTAGATCTGGTCTTGGTATTGAAGCAACAGCAACTCTAGGAACAAGTATTCAGTTAACATATTCTGGTACATTTGTCGTTCCTTCACAAACTATTCCTCTGAAAGGAAAACCATCTTGGTCTGTTGGAACTCAGGCAGGAAAAGTTACAGATACAGAGACTGTTGATGCTAGTGCAATTGCTGGTCACATGCACTTTTTTGCTGGTGTTAGATCTAGACTTAAAGCAACCAATGAATTAGATGCTTCCTCACCAGATACATATCAACCACCTACAGCAATTGGTCAGGTTGGATACTTTAATGCGTCAACTGTTCCTGTTGACGAATGGCTGGAAAACACCAAACAACCAGGAGCTAGTAACTTCCCAGGAAATAATCAACCTCCATGTAGAGGAATTGGATCAAACAAAGTAGCGTCTAGTAAACAATATCAGTTCGGATCTGGTGTTCTTATTGACTCCACTGCATACAGTAATGCATGTTGGAATAATGGAGGAAATCTTCAAACAGAATGGTTCTACTATTGTTTGACTACAGAAGAGTGGAATAACTATCCATTGGGGCAATCAGCTTACGGCATAAACAACTTAGTTCCAACATATATTAGTGGAACTCCTGCTGGATTCCTCGGTTGTTTGTTTATTCAGTCTGGAAATCAAAATAGTGGAACAAGTAAAGATGTTGATGCAACATATATTGATCCTTTCGTACCTTTAGATTGGAAAGATGTGTCATTATCTGATGTTGTGCCTCTAAATAGCACAACGGGATCTAGTTTAGTTTACGCAACTTTGTTCAATGAGTTCTCTGAAACTACAGAATTAGATCAAGAAGGTGATCCTACTGCTCACGCACACAAAGTTACTATTGATAAAGGAGATCATACCTTCGCCTTGAAGACAGATCCTCTTGAAATTTCTCCAGATGCGCTTACTACTACATTAAATTTAAGTGTAGATACATCAGCGTCTCTAGACACTGTTTCATCTCCTTTCATTGTTTTAGAATATCTAATTAAAGTTTAAGAAATGGTATCAACTCCACCATCTTATAGAAGTAATAGACCTCTATATTATACTGATAAAGCAGCAGATTCTGGTAACATTGGAAGTATTATTACTACTTTCAAGGCAATTGATGATGTCTACGATAATTCTTATGTTCCATTCACTCCATATGTAAAACAGAGTGGAGATGCCAATACGGAGACAAATCCAGAGTATCAGTTTCCTGGATATTTGTATTGTGATGGATCTGAATACAATATTTCAGATTTTCCTGCATTATATCAAGCTATTGGTAACGAATATGGTGGAACTTCAAAGCAAGCAATAACAATCACTGCTGGTGGATCTGGATATGATACTAATGACACAATTGTCTTTGATAGTCCTCCTGGATACAATGCAGCAAACCCAGGAGCACTTCAAATTATTGAGGCAAACCTCACAGTAGTAAATGGTGCAGTTACTGCAATTGTTGTGACAAAGTTGGGATTTGGATATGACCCAACAAATCCTCCTGGATTTACTATTAATGGTGTTGGAAGTGGAACTGGATTAACACTAGAATATAATTTCTCAGCATCAGGAACTCTCCAAGCAATTTCTCCATCAAATGTATTTAATTATTGGGGTGATTCTAATCTCGGAACATTTAAAGTTCCTGATTTAAAAACAAGAAAAATTGTTGGATATGGTAATGTATATGGACCAGGAACTCCAACCACGGGTCAATTAACTTTAGGTGTTGGTGATGACTATAAAGGAGGATCTTGGATCCTAACAAAAGCAGCGCAAGGTGGATATTTTTCTCTAGGTACTATTACAACAACTGGATACGAGAAGGTTATTGACTCTGCTTCTACTAGCATTATTGGATCGCAGACAGTCCTCGTTGAAATGAATGAGAAGAGACTCCAATCTGTTCCTCAACACACTCACTTTGTGTATCATAGTTCTGGATCACAGGATTTAGCACATACAGGTGGATATAGTGGCGACAGATATTTGGTGCAGTATAATAATGGTCAGAAATCACTGTATAGTTTCTTCCCAGTTGGTGGTCTTGCTTTTGAGCATAAACATGCATTGTTAAAGCAACCACTATCTGACAATACAGTAGCAACATATGATCTTTTTGACTATGTTCCTGGTGCAAGTGGAACAGGATCTACAAAATGGGGATATGAAAATGATCAATATTACATGGCATCTGGTTCTCAAGGTGCTGGAACATATGAACTAATAACATATGTTCCTATTACTGTATTCAAAAAGTTTGTCAATTCTAGTAAGATTGGTGGTAGAACTGAATTTGCGGGTGCAACACCAATTATTGAGTACAATTCAACTAATGTATACACAGTCCCTGGTAATTATACTTTAGCAATGCCTGCAGCTTGGGAAACTATGCAAATTATTGCAGCAGGTGGTGGTGGCGGCGGTTCTAGTGGAAATACCAATGGAGGAGATGGTGCAGATAGCGTTGTGCAAGTTGGTGATGGTTCTGGATTAAAAGTTACTGCTCCTGGTGGTAATGGTAGTCAGGGTAGTAATGGTGGTACATCTGATACAGCTGTTGTGACAGGAACAGATGCAGGTAATTTCGGTACAGTTGTAGATAAATCTGTTGCTGGTACTAGTGGTGCAACTTCTGGACCATATTACATTGGAACATATCCAGATAACCCAAATAATGGTGGAAAAGGTGGTGATCCTTTAACTGGTAATGCGGGAGGAGATGGAGTAAATGCATATGTAAATGACTCGGGATACACAGGATCTCAAACATATACTAATAGTAGTGGATCTTTCAGTATTTCTTCCACATATAAACTTGATTCAATTACAATTACTCTTGCTGGAGCACAAGGTGTAAGTAAGGGTAATGCAAATGGTGGTAATGGAACTAATGGCGGAAGTGGTGGACAAGGATCCAAATTAGTATTGGATGTAAAAAATCCATCCTCTGGATTTTCTGCAAGTTATACTAATGGACAGCAGGGTAGTGGTAAATCTGGTGGTAGTGGATTTGGTAGTGGAGGAAGTGGAGGAAATAAGAATGGTAGCGGACAAAATGGCGGCGGCGGTGGTGGTGCTACCGCCATTCAAATTGGTAGTGAGACTGTAGCTGGCGCTGGAGGCGGCGGTGGTGGTGGAGGTTACGACGGTGGTAATAGTGATAATGGATTCCAAGGTGGATCTAATAACACACCTGGATGGAATAGTAACTCTCCACTATCAACTGGATCTAATCTATTTTCTGGTGGTGGTGCTAATGGTGGTAACGCTGGATGTAATGGCGGCGGTGGCGGAGGAGGAGGTGCTGGTGTAGCATCTGCATCTTATACAGGCACTGGTGGTGGAAAAGGTGGCGGTGGCGGTGGTCCTGCTGGTCACGGTGGTGGAAAAGGTGGTGGTCGCGGTATGACATCATATAAGTCAAATATTTTTGATCTTGTTAGTCAGAACTCAAATAATAGCGGTAGTGGATATGTAAAATATGATTATAATGAAGATAGAAGTTACTGGACAAATGGAGGCGGTGGCGGTGGATCTGGCAATTACATGTATGGAACTATTGACTCCGATGACATGACAACCAACTCAGGAAATATTTCTATCACTGTTGGTGGTGGTGGATCTGGAACTGGTGGTGGTGAGTCTGGTAACGGTGGTCAAGTACAGGTGAATTTTGGTGAAATTATTGGATATGAGGGTGGAGTTTCTTCTATTACGGTTGGTGATATTGTCATCGCTGGTGATGAAGATGTTGAAATCTATGGAAATGGTAGTGGAACAGGTTCTGCTGGTGGTTTTAAACTACCTACCACACAAGTTCCTGAAGTTGAAATTCTTGGCGGTGGAGGAGGAACTGGTGCTGCTGGAACAGTAACTCTCAGTAATGGAGTTGTTAATAGTATTTCTCTTACTTCTGGTGGAAGTAACTACACTGCTGTACCAGAAGTTAGAATCAAACATGGTGCTGGAACTCTTGCTTATGCAACAGCAGAAGTAGATCAGGTTAGTAAGACCGTAACTGCGTTAAATTTATCAACGTTAATAACACCAACCACTTATACTAACTACGTTAAATTCCGTGGTGATACACAAGAAAGGTTTATTGTTATTAAAGAGCATGATTGTACAAATGTAAATAGATTTGTTATTAAAGTTGCTCGTGGAAATGGTCAAAATGGTGGAAATACACCAGAACATGGTGGTGACGAACTGAAGATCTATTACAATACAGATTTGAGTCTAAACTTTAGTAATTTCTTGGGAGTTATTGTTCCTCTGTCTGGTAATGATCCAGATTATACTGGTGTAAACTATGATGGCACAGGATCTGGAACTAATCCTACAAATTGGTATTGGTATGAAGTAACTCTTCCAAATAATGCGAAGACTGGTACTACAAGATTTAAGATTGCTCAAGAAAGAAACCCAGGTGCATCTACAAATGATAATGCTGGTGATACTGACCACTTTGGAATTTGTGACTTCATCTATGAATATGATGAGGTAACTGAATTGGTATTTGTTCCTGCTGATGGATCTATTCCAAAATCTGCAGACCAGTTATCATATACTGTTGAAGGAAAAGAGAATGCGACATATCCAACAGGCGCAACTGGATTGGATGCTACATTTACATTAAATTCTCAAAATCCACTCCTACCAACTGCTGCGATTGATCCTGATTATCCCATTCCATTGGTTGAATCATATCATCTCTGTAAGTACCTGATCAAAGCATTCTAAATACATCTGGGACCGTTTATCAAAGATATGTCTATCTCTAGTAATTCAACAGTTCCAGAGTTACTTCTGGAAGTGAACGTCATTAAAAAAGAAGTGAGGTATAGGAGTGTTACCAAAACAATCCCTGATACCTACTGGAAAGACGAGATATCTACGTTCTTGTATCCAACCTGGGATAGTGATAAGGACAAGTTAGTATTGTTTGGTTGGTATAGTAACAACACTTACATTGCTCAACGTCGTAAGTATTCCAAGAACTTCAAGACTGGGGAGTTCTACTGGAAAGACTATGAAATGGAGCAACTGGATGACTCTGCCAGTGCTGTATATGAGAAGTTTAAAGAGGCGTTCTTCCTTGTAGATTCGTTAGAAACACAGGAATATGAACAGCAATTTGCTAAAATCTACGCTGAAACTGCTTCAGTTAGTTGGTTAAGTGTTAGACTAGCACGTAATTTTCTCTTAGATGAAACCGATCATGTCTTTATTGGAGATTCTCCATATTCAGATGAAGACAAAGAACTATACAGATTGTATAGACAAAAATTGAGAGATCTCCCTACAAGTGTTACATCTACAGATGCAATTGATGTAAAATTCCCTATTGATCCTAAGTATTTCAAGGCAATTTGGTTGGAGAAAAATCCAAATACTGTATATCTTGACACAGCAGATCAATATATTACTCTATCATCACATTATTTTACTACATTTAGAGAGAAATTTGCATCGTATTTGATTGTTAAGAGTATTAGTGATGGAGTCTACTTTAATTCGTTCATGGATAAACTGAAGACGAGTGGACTTGTATGGAGTGAAGAGCAACCTCTATGTGAACCAACACAAGAACAAAAAGATAAAGCAAAGACTCTTTTAGATACACTCTTGGCACAAGTTGAAGCAGAAGGAGAATCATGATGGAAGTAATTAATGAATGGGAATTGGTAGAGGTATACTGCCAAACTAAAAACAAATCTGTGGTTTATTTTAGAAACTCAAATATTGCTGCTGCTACTGATGCAAAGAAGCAGCAAGTTTGGGATTGGTATTCAGAGTTCACTGATGATGGAGTTCTTGATGCTATGAAAACTATGGGAACATGGGACATGATTGTGTTTGATAATGTTGATGCTGCAATTGCAAATGCAGGATCTTGGTTCCCTCCATTAGAAGACTGCCCAGATGCAGACTATTTCTGGGAGTGTCACGTTATCGGTCCTGATGGTGATTTTGAGTGGAGAAACAGAAATTCTACCTCTTGACAACGCTTGACATAGGTGCTAAGGTAACAAGACACCAGTAGAGCGCCATGCTTGAATTTTGTTATGAACTTCCCTATGAGGAACTTGATTTTACAGATGATGACACTCGCCCACTCTATCGGATTGGAAGAGGGGAGCAAGGGGTTCTATTGGTGCGCCCTTATACTAACGACATTTGTGCTCATTGGCGTTTTGTAGATG
>MDSZ01104037.1_pt1 | contig 10825 bp, 14 predicted proteins | sample 811201 | NCBI WGS metagenome assembly MDSZ01 (sample SAMN05326647, study PRJNA326480) | marine metagenome | isolation source: seawater | place: Indian Ocean: North | collected 2010
CAAGCGCAAAATCCTCGAAATTTTCAACGTCATCGTTTGCGTTTATTGTTTGGGTATTTTTACTGTGCCTACCCACACAGCCTTGCACGAACTACCATCTTTACCCTGTCGAAGCCGTTTCACCCCCTTACTCTCTCATACTGGCTGCTCTACTAATTTGACCAACTCGTTTTTCAAAGTCCCCCTTAGCTTTTGTAGCAGCGGTATATGATCTGTACCTGCCAGTATCACTAATTTTGAAATTACCAGAAAAATGCTTATTGGCTAATTTAACAGAGTATTTTCTAAAATTTTCATCCGTCACATATTTTTTCTTTAATGATTCTCCGTCCATACCAGAGCCCAGCGCTACACTGTCCCAATCAATATCATCAATGACGCCTCTTGCTCTAGCTAATGGAATCGCTAAATCACTAGCTATACCGCGTTCTGCTGAGTCAAGTCCAGTAAAAAAAGACTGAAAACCTTCATCAATTTCGTTACCTCTATCAATTGTTTCATTTAAAAAATAACGAGGGTTTATTTTCTTTTTGTTTTGTCTATAAAATTTTGGCATCGTTTACCTCCTTACTCAGTGCACTTCTTGCAGTCGCACGTACAACATTCACAACATTGGCATTTCTTTGTATCATTCATAACAACATCCTCCTTATATATATAGAATTACAAAATACAAAATTTACTTTTCGGATAAAAGTAAGCTTACTATGTTTTTTATCTCTACTTCATCCCCAGAAACAAAGCCCCTCTTTGTGTACGCCACATTTCCAAACTTGTCAACATACAGTGTATAGGGCACAGAACCTCTGGGGTTCAATATTGCTGAAATTGAACTATCTCGATCCAGCAACACTGGAAAATTAAATTTATTCTTTTTAGATACAGGCCTTACTCTAGAGACTGTGTTCGGGCCGTCAACTGATAATGCTAAAACTTCTACATTTTGTACATTTGAGTCCCGTAGCCTGTTCAAGGCTTTCAGTTCTCTAATACAAGGTTTGCACCATGTTGTCCACAGGCTGATTACAACAACTTTTCCTTTATATTTTGAAACACTATGTTTTGTGCCTGATATATCCACTAAAGAAAAGTTTTCTACCTTTTCTCTATTATCACTTTGAATTAGTGGACTAGCTAATCCAAAGCTTGAAAAAAGTAATATTTGTAAAAAAACTAATACTTTCATTATTTGCCTCCATCAAAGACTTTATTTGTCCTAATCAATCTAATCGTATCTTCGGGACCTTCTACATTATACCACTCAAATGCTAAATTTGAAACTTCAAGTTCTCTAACAAATCCATGATCGTTTCCACCTGGTAGGCACCTATCTCCAACAAAAACAATTTTTGTTGCTCCGGCATCCGATAGGTGTCTAACAATTTGCCCTTTATCACGACCCTTCTCTATTATGTCAACTGATATCGTCCCTCCTACAGAAGCTTCAAGATTTGGATATTTTTTGTTAATGTAACTAACTAACTTTTTTCTCTCATTGTTTTTTTGATCCCAAACGCTATAGGTTCCTCTTTGTTCAAAGTCTGCATTTCTACCTACGGTCGAAAAATTTATCATTCCAGTTCTAAACTCTATATGGTTCCCAGTCTTCATTGGACACTTACTTTCTTCTAAAAAATTTCTTAAGTCCATATCTAAACTGTCAGGTATTATGAACTCAGATTTGTAAACTGCAGTGCCCATCTTATCTCTTACTTCATTTCCCATACAGCAAAAGGTATATTCAAAACAATCAAGAACATCCCATGGCACTTGTTCTTTAGTTTTTGCGAAATCTGAACCTGTTGCAATGTAACATTGCTTACTCATGGACCAAAGCAAAAATTCATTCGCCAGCTTATCATCAATTCTTTGTCTAGGCTCGGTTAGCGTTCCATCAACATCGAAAACGTAGCATATTTTATTTGAATCTAGGTTTATCATAAATTACTCCTCTAACACTATATTATATTTTTTTATGTACCTGTTCAGATCAGATTTTGTTAATCCTAATATAATACAAGCATCTCTTTTATTTTTAGTTGAAGATAATGCATACTTCACAACAGCTTCTCTACAAATGTCTTGAGAAAATTTTAATATAGGAAAATTGAAAAGTTTACCATTTAGTAAATTAGCTGCTGAATCTAGTTTCAAAGATATTAAATCTTCCAATGTTATAAACTTGATTTTTTCTAGAAAAGAGTTATCTATCTTCTTGCTTGCTAGTAACTCTCTTTTTAAATCATAATATTCATTGTTAGATTTATTTTTTACTTGTTTTAAATTATTATCTTTTATCAATTTATCCAACCTACCTACCAAGGGTATCATGTTGAAAAAAATAATTCAAGATTTTTTTAGATAGCTTCTTTGGCCTGGTCGTATTCTTGGTTGGTAGGTTCTTCAACTGCTTTTGACATTTCACCATCCCACTTATCAAAGTAAAGTTTCAGATTTGCAATCAAGTAATCATAAAACATCTCTTGATCTTCCGGATTATCTAATTCTGAGTAGTAGTCAATTATTGATTTTTCAATGGCAGGATATACTCTTTCTGCTTTGTTTCTTCCAGTTGTGTCTTCTCCTGAGATTGGTTGCATAGTTTCTTCTTCCGGTTCCGGTTCCGGGGCATCCTTTTCCGAACCATCATCTGCATCTATAAACTTTTCAGCTTCGATTCCTTGTATATCGACACCAACTTCTTCATTCATTACTTCTGCTTCTGCATCGTTTAGTTTTACAGGTGCTAGTGTATCTTGCACCCACTTTACAATATGTGCCCTAAAGCTTCTTTTTTGATCTTCATTGGTTGTTAGAGTTTTGTAAACTTGCCGCAAAGTAGACAAAACATTAGTATTTTTCATAAGATCTTTCAAGGTATTGATACCAGTATTGTCATGAATATCAGTAGATGGATCCTCAGCCTCTAAGAGTGCTTGTTCAAATATTATACTGCGAAGGTGTAACCTAAGGTTGTGTTCCTCTAGAATTTTCGCAACGTTGTTTTCGTGTTCTTTTGCTTTAGAATCAAAAAACTCTCGTAAACCTTTTCTTATCTTCATTCTGAGTCTTTTCTCTTGTCTGATCATTTTAGTTTTCCTCTTTTCTTTTTTACTTTGTCCGATGGGACCTGAGTATCCTGCAACATTTCCAGCTGCCATTGAAGACATTTCTTCTATCTCTTCCTCTGCAAGAAAAGCATTTGAAACATCTTTCCTTCTATCTTTTCGAAAACCCCCGCCGTGTTTAGTTAGATCTCTCCTGCCCATATCTAAATAGGTTGCATGAGCCTTAGATAGCCTTTTGCGCATCTTACTTTGAAATTTACCCTTAGAAGGGCCGGCTTTAGGGGCCCTTTGCGCGTTAAATCCTTCAAAAAATTTTTCTGCCTCTTTGGAGATAATTTCGTCTAATTCATCTATCTCTGGTTCAACCACTTGATCAGATTCATCGCTTTTTGGATCTGCAGGATTTAAACCCATAATGCCCATGTAAGCTAATTCATCTCCCTCGTTAGGCAAAAAATATGCCAAGAGTTCAAGACCGATTGGATCTACTGTTGCAAAATCCATTAAGAATCTCATATCACTTGCATTAAAAGCCTCGTAATTGCTTTTCATTTGTGATTTTATTGATTTATTTTCTTCGCGATTTAGAAACTCAACGTAACCTCTTTCATGTTCTACAACCGGTACAACCCCGGAAAGCAATTCTATGTCTGGTCGCTTCTTTGCAACATTGTTCCTAAGGCCTTTAAATCTTTTTGCATCACCCTCTTTATCACCAACTCCAAGAATAACACTGGAATTAGGTGGAGCAATAAGAATATTGGTAGGGTCTGGTGGCAGTGTTACATAATCTATTGTAAGGCTAACTGGTGTAACTCTTTGCTTGTTAGCAATTATAAGCTGAGTTTTACTTGCAATTGGAGAACCTTCTAGCATGACTTGCCACATTTGTTTTGCTTGCTCCGCGGAGATAATCTTACCAGATTCAGGTAATGGCCTTGAGTTCATCATTGGACTTGAAATTATAACGTAAACTTTATCAGCTTCCGGAAGATCTTTGTTTGGCCCACCCATAGCTATTGTTTCTAGAGCAGCCCTGTGTCCTTTGTGTGGGGGCTTGAATGACCCAGGAAGAATTGCTATTGTTAGAGGCTCATTTTCGATCTTTGTGGCGCTTTCTCCCTCTTCTGATGGTTCTATAGGGCCAAAGCGTTGAAAACGCTCCATACCCAAAATCTGATTGGCTGGTGCAAAGTTTCCTGTAAGTTTGTAAGTCACTCCGTTCCAATCAAATACAAATCCTTCGGAAGGAGTATTTATTCCTTTTGGAGTTTTCAATTTTTCCATTTGCCGAATTAGTTCTTCTTTTGCTCGCTCATTGGAAGAATTTTGTATTTTAGTTATAGATGCTTGAAGCTCTGATTGTAAAAATTTTATCTGCGTTTGGTTATCTGAAATAAATGCAGATTCAAGTCCATCAATTGCTTCGACGGAAAAGTTGTGTAGAATATTTTGTAAAGACCTAGTGTAGTTCGCATAGTTAAAACTTTTTACAAACTGAGATATTTCATCACTTATTTCTATCGGTAGACCCTTGTTGATTTGTCTCAGTGTTGGTCCTCCAGTCTGCATCATGAGCCTCTTTAGGATAAGCTTATTTCTATCTTCTGTTAGTCCAAACTGATCTATTATTGGAACTACTTGTGAAATAACATAATCATTTATTGTGGATTGGTCGTTCAGGTTCTGATCTCTTATCAGATTATCAATTTCGCTTATTGTTTTAGCTGTGATTTCGTTGTTACGTATGCTCGGTAGTTTCCTGATCTGGTTTGTTTCTACGGAAAAAACAGCAGGATCTTCACTAGACATCCCGGCAATCGCATTTTCAAGTGCATCAAAGTTACTAGACACATTTTGATCTAGCTTCTTTGCAGTTTCTTTTTCAAATGCTCCATGACCAACGCGATGTATAAGTAGAGTTTTTTTATCGTAAGGTATTACATTAGTTGTTCCCTGGCTTCTTGGGTCTTCATCTTCTAATCCCGGTGTACCTGGATTCATGACTTCTGTGTTGAAATATATGTTATTGTCTGGGCCGAAAATTCTTTCCTGAGTTTCTTCATCTATTTGTTTTATAGCTTGCTCAAATGCTTGAAGAGCTTCTACAAAACTAAATCGAAGGGCTTGAGAAGGATGTTCAGAAAAAAATTCATCAAAATCTTCTATATCCAAGCCACCAGCTTTAATGTGTCCTTTATTACGTATAGCTCTCGCTTTTTGGTCCCTAACATTAAAAGAAAGAAAAATGTTTTGACCATCAGTTTTTTCAGTTCCACGAACTTTACCATCTGATATAGCCTGAACTAGCTGCTTCAGCTCCCCGAAGGTCATTTCGCCATTGTCATAAATGTGGTTCATGTGCCCAGCAACGGCACCTTCTAAAAGGAGTTTATTGTTCATAATATTATCCTATATTACTTGGTCCACTCTTTTAGAAGTTTTTCAAATAATTTATTGTTCTTTGGAGTAAATCTCTGCTCATAAAGATTGTTTTCCTGTTCTGGTGTTTGAACCTTGGACTCATCCGTCTTTTCTTTCTTTCCCTTTATATGTTTGCGAAGTTGAGGAGGAACTTTGCTCAAATCACCATCTTTATCATCTTCTTTTTCCTCGTCACCTTCTTTGTCCTTTTTATCTTTATCTCCTCCCTTTTTTTCCTTGGAAGCTTTAGAAATGGGCTCGGTACGGTCACCATCACCATCTACATCTGGAAAGTCAGGTTTTGCCTCTTGAATTTCCTCTTCTTCTAACTTTTCTAGTAGTATTCTCCTTATTTGTTTTCTAAGGTATCCTTTTGTTATTTTGGTTGTCATTTTTTTGTTCTCCTTTAAAAATTTTGACTCTGCTAACTTTATTGTATACACATCTTTATCATCTAACGTATCTTCAAAGTCTCGAAAACACATATTACCCTGTAAATAGGCTTCTTTTTCCATATTTCTCATGTGGTCGTTATCTTGAGCATAGTTCTTACTCATAACTCCAGACTTTTCAGGTGTCAGATCACCTCTAAGATTTTGAGCATGATGAACCAGCTCATGGGCGTAAGATCTCAGAATATCTTTTGGGTGTCTACCAGTAACGTAGAGTGTTACTGATTCTTGATTAGGATCGTAATGGGCAGTCCTGCCTAACATCTTATTCGCATTTTGTTTATTTTGTCTTATAAATAGTTTTGGAGGGTGAGAAAACCCCATTCTATCTTTCGCAAAAATAGATAGTTTGCCGATAAGTGGCTTAAGTTCTTCGATCATGACGTACAAAACCTCTAAGAATAATTAGTTTTAGTTTTGCTGTTTGCCGAGAAAAGTTTTGTAGTAGTTTGCTGTTGTCTGACCTCTAAGGTTGTGTGGTCCAAAAACATACATTCGAAAGGGTGCAAATCCCGCGGCGATAGCAACACCCTCGCCTGAACTTCCAGATTCAGCCAGAACGGAAGCTGACAGGTGAATTGTATAATCTGGTCTGATATCATCATTTTGTATTGCCATGCAATAACTAGGTTATATGCCCTCTTTATTTCCCGAAAACATGATATCCATTTCATCATTGACTTCTAGTTCTAGTTTTCCAGATAGCCAAAGCTCTATATCATCTCTTGTTTCAAATTGATATAAATTAGGCCCATCATACAAACACCAGGAGTCTAATCCGTCTAGTACATCCATCTTATTAAAAACAACTTTTGTGCATCCATTTATTCTAGCAGCCATTTTCAAAGTATCAAAGTCTAACCAATTTATCTGTCTTGGCCGGCCAGTGGTCGCTCCGTATTCTTGACCTATTTCTCTAATTGTGTCAAATATTTCATCTGGTCCTTCAAACTTCTTTGCTCCAACGTATGTCTCATAGATCTTTGCAACGCCCCAAACATCTCGTATTGCATTAGGTGGTACACCATTTAGAATAGCAGAACCAACGGTACAATGCGAAGAAGTAACATAAGGATAGTCGCCCCAATCAATATCGAGACCAAAGCCTTGGGCCCCTTCAAATAATATTTCAATTTCATTGTATGCCTCATTTTCGTAAAGTTCATGATATAGGCTAATTATGTAGGGTTGGAGTCTTGCATCGTGCATAGCTCTTACACCCTTTCTACCATACTTGTCTCTGTATGCAGGTCCATTACCTTTCTTAGTGGTACCAATCTCTTCATCTCTTCCGTCCTCCACTCTATGAAAATCCGTGATTAGATGAGCGTTGCTAGCAACATGAATCAGCTTTTTGGCCGGTATTCCTGCTTCTTCAAGTTGTTCCAGTTCTTCTAGAAATGTATCAACATGAATAACACACCCGGGACCAATTATGGATTTGATCCCAAAAAAAACACCACAGGGAATGTGGTGAGTTACAAATTTTTGCCCCTTATGATAGATGGTATGACCAGCGTTGCAGCCCCCATTATAGCGAATAACATGCGTATACTTTCGCTCTCTACATAATGCATGCGCAATCTTTCCTTTTCCGCAGTCTCCGTATTGAAGATCTACAACTACATCAGCAATCATATTTTACCTTTCATTGATTACTGGTTTATAATACTTTATTGTTGTCTTTCTTTTAATAATCTTTTTGCAGCTTGAGGATTTTTCATAGTTACAAGTAAATCGGACTCTACTTGGGATATTTTGCTTTGAAGTTTATTGAGTTTCCAAGCAACTGCAACGAAAAATACAATACTCGCTATATCAACAATTATACTCATATTCACCCAGTCTAAAAATGTCACTTATGTTTCCTTTCAGATATATCTAGAGTATCGTCATCTAGGTCTTCTAGATTGTCCCATGGGGCAGGTTTATCAGGGTCCATTATGTTTTCTACACTTGACAACTCATCTTTATCAAATCTCAAATAGTCTTCATCTTTGTTTCTACTAAAATATTTTTCTACTTCTTCTGATATATCTTCTTTTTTGATAGGAGCTTTACACATCTCCTCTGCCTCGCTTGGGGAAAGTGATGGTTTACCCTTGAATTTTTTTCTTGATGCCCCTGTTTGTGAGCATGCCCATCTTCTTTGTTTTTCTGTGTAAGGCATTACATATCTCCTTTGTATAAATAGTTTCTCCAAACTCTGTTTTCATCAATTTTGGACTGTTCTAGCTTGAGTGACATCATCCGATCGTAAGCTGTCACCTTCAATGAAGATAGTTTTTCTAAATCTCCATTGGACCTCAATATTTTAAAAGCTAAGTTCTCTGGAGAGTATATTCCCTCATCTTGTAACCCAGATTTTCTCATATTTGATATTTTTTGTTTTATTTTGCTTGAATATTCATAAACTTCTTTGTATTTCTCATCTTTGAACAAATCAAACAAATGATTGATAGATTTTGATATTGCATCAGCTTTTTTTGAGGATGTTGCCATATCAATGTCTGGATTTTCTCTTTTTGGCTCAATTAACCACTTTTCAAGCTCCAAAGACCATATACCATTTGCTTTATGCGGCTCAGAGGAGTCCTGAAAGTACAATTCCACCTCTTTATCTGCAATCATGATATTATGCTTCTTATTCCAGTTTATTCTAGTCTGATCAAGCATTTTTTTGACTAATTCCACATCTTCATTGATTTTACTGAAGTCATAGAGGATATGCAAGTCAATATCTGACTTGTCATGCCAATTGTAGGACGCTATAGAGCCAGTAATGATAATATCTTCTTCTTCTACATCAATTTGTAGCGATTTGATCACTTCATCTGCTATTTGCATCAGTTTTCTTGCTACTATAGGGTTTATTTTGTTATTTTTCCATATTTTTGAAAATAATGAGTCTTTAGGTGTCAAAAATTTAGAATATTCGCCTTTATCAAGTTTAATGTCGATCATTTCTATTCTCCATAGCTAAACTTCAAAAGTAAATAGTCTCACGGCTCAACATTGTCCAATATGAGCTTACCATTGTCATAAAGATACATAATTGGGTGATATCCTGCCGATTTAACCTTATCCATGACTTTAAAAGCTTCATCAACCCCAAGTAACTCAACAGTAAGGGCTTTATTGTTGTATGCATTGAGTTGTGAGCACAAAATTCCACAATCTTGGAGCAATTGAAAGTGTGTACCCGCATCACAAATAACAAGAACTGTTCCAAAAGGGTGAAATGTCTCTATCCAGACATCTATCATGTCTTCTAGTGATATCGAGTAGACTTGTTGATAAAATGGTTTTGATTCTTCTTTCTGTCTCATTTTGAATGCCTATCTGCTATTGTTTGTGAGGCCCATGCTTCCGGTTTGAGCCGATAATCTAGTCCATACCCTTGCACATACCCTTTTAGCATGTCCGAGTACTTAGAAGTGCCGTTATTTGCGCCAAAAGGGGATACATCAAGGTGAAGTTCAATAGTTTTTGGATCGAAACCATATTCAGTCATGAATAATTCTGCAATTTCAACAGATCTTCTTGTTTCTTCGGTGATCCTGGATACTAAATTAGAAAAATTGTGCTTTGGAGTAAAATCTTTGAAAAAGAAATATCTTCCTCCTAATTCTCCACCGTGAAGGCATACAGCCGTTGCAAAACATATTTTTTCACTGGACATAAATGAGTCTGATCCTATGAAGACTTTTGAACCCTTACGGACGTACTCTCTAGAGAGGTTTAGTAATTCATAAAAATCTATTTCTTTACTACTTCCAGTAACCCAGTTTTTATCTATGATATGTTTCATGATATGATCATATCATAATTTAGTCTTGTTCTTTAGTTTCTTGAAGTTTACGTAAAATTTCTTGACCAACTGATTGATTTTGTCCTGCAAGATCCAAAACATCTTCAAAAAGCTCTAAATCTTTTATCAATATTTTTGCAACTTCAATTGCGGTATTTCTGCTCTCATCTCTTACCACATTCATTGATAGTGACTTCCAATCTTCCATGTAATCATCTTTTGGCTCCTGATCGTCACGAACTGAGGAGCCATAAGGATATTGAGAATAACCTTTGCCAGAATTTTCGTTGATCACTTTTTTTACTAAATTTATTAGATTGTCTTTATCCATTATTTTTACTCCTTTGTTTTCTTTCATTCTTTGTACTATGCCATCTCTACCGCCTAGCTTGACTTTTCCCCGGGCACCTTTGCTAGTCATCTTTTTTGATACTTGTAAAAGATATCCTATATCTCCATCTGATAGCTTGTAGTCTTGTTCGAAGGCCTTCGCTCTAAGTATAACCTCTAACTTGCTTCCCTTTTTTTCAGCACTGATAATTTTTCCGTCCAGATCGTTGTATGCGCTCACCCAATCACCCGGCCTAATAAACTTAAATGATTTCTTATTTACATCTAGAAGACCAGATTTAGTATTAAAATTTACCTTGTATGTTTCAGAACCTATTTGCAGATTGAAAGGCTTATTGGCTAATTGACCTTGTGGAAATTGATCCAAAATACCTTTTTGGCTAGGCTTAGGTTGAGGTTGAGGCTCAGGTTGAGGTTTAGGCTCAGGCTGAGGTTTAGGGTCCTGTTCTTGATCTCTTTCTTTTTTTGCTTCTTCAATTAAGGAAACGATCGTTCCATTTATTGCATGTACGAGTCTTCCTTCGTGGTTTGATGTTGTGTAGTGATCCTCGTTTGTATTATCTAATATTTGCTTTATTGCGGGTTTGGATTTTAGTAATAAATCTATGACCTGTATTTCTCTTTCTTCGAGCCGCGGGTTTTTCTTAGCTTCCTTTAGAATTTCTCGGATGGTCAAATCACTATAGTCTAGATTATCGTTGCCTGACCGGGCAAAGAGC
>MDSZ01143385.1_pt1 | contig 10825 bp, 13 predicted proteins | sample 811201 | NCBI WGS metagenome assembly MDSZ01 (sample SAMN05326647, study PRJNA326480) | marine metagenome | isolation source: seawater | place: Indian Ocean: North | collected 2010
CAAAGCGATAAACGATAGCTGCGGTATTCCGATAATTATTTACAATATTCCTTCTAGATCAGTAATTGATATGTCCGTTGACACTATGGCAAGACTTTTTGAATTGAAAAATATTGTTGGAGTTAAAGATGCAACTGGAGATCTAAATAGAGTAGATCAACAAAAAGCAAAAATGGGAGAAGGCTTTATTCAATTAACTGGTAACGATGATAACGCATTTGAATTTAATAAAAGAGGTGGAGTTGGAACTATAAGTGTTACGGCTAATATAGCGCCAAAAATGTGCTCTGATTTTCAAAAATTTTCTAAATCAAAAAATCCAAATGAGTTTAAAGAAGCAGAAAGACTGGATGAAATTCTTCAACCACTCCATAAAAATTTATTTATAGAAAGTAACCCGTCACCTGTTAAATATGTTGCTAAATTAATGGGACTATGCGATGACGCAGTGAGATTACCGTTAGTTACTTGCACTAATGAAACAAAAAAAATTTTAGAAGATATATCAAAAAAAGCCCAATTAATTTAATTAATGAACATAAAAAAAAACAATGGTTTAAAAATCATTTGTTTAAACAGAAAAGCCAATTTCAACTATTTTTTAATTGATTTTTTTGAGGCCGGGCTTGTGCTTAAAGGTTCTGAGATTAAATCTGTAAGAAATGGCAAAGTCAGTATTGCAGATTCTTATGGTGTTGAAAAAAAAGGTGAAATATATTTAATTAATTCTCATATACCTGTTTATAAACAGGCAAGCTATTCAAATCACAATCCTTATGCTGAAAGAAAACTATTACTTAACAAACGTGAGATAAATAAATTAATTGGCAGAATGAATCAAGAAGGTCTAACATTAGTTCCAACAAAAATGTATTTTAAAAAAGGTAAAGCAAAAATAGAAATTGCTGTAGGAAAAGGTAAAAAAAACTTTGATAAACGTCAGACAAAAAAAACAAGAGATTGGAATCGTGATAAGGCAAGATATTTTAGAAAAACCAGTTAAATATACTTATTTAGCTTTGGGATCAAATCTTGGCAACAAGAGAGAAAATATAGAGTTTGCAAAACATCTTTTAATAAATAACCAAATTTTTATTGAAGATACTTCTAGCTATTATGAAACTTCTTCATGGCCTGATAAAAACTTTCCTAAATTCTATAATGTTATTTTAAAAGTAAAAACTAATTTATCTTTAATTAATTTATTTCAAGTTATTAAAAATATTGAAAAGAAAATTGGAAGAACAAAAGCTCCAAGAAATTTTCCCAGACTATGTGATATAGATATAATTGACTTTAAAGGCCTATGTTTAAAAACAAAATTTGAGAATAATTATATCGAAACACCGCATCCTAGAATGAGCAGAAGAAGTTTTGTTATTTTTCCTCTATATGAGCTAAATAAAGCTTGGATTCATCCTAAAACAAAGATGAATATTAACAGTTTAATTAAGCAACTAGACAATGGGGACTATTCTGACATTAGAATTGTCTAAATTTAATGATATAATATTCATATGTTAAAATCAGACGATTTAATAAATAAGGTCAAAGTATATAACAAATTTCTAAATCCAGAAACTTTAACCAAAGCATATGACTTTGCTGTTAAAGCTCATGCTGATCAAAAAAGACATTCAGGAGACCCTTACGTTATTCATCCAGTTGCTGTGGCTGATATTCTAACAGAATTAAAACTAGATAGCGCTACTATTGCCACAGGTTTGCTACATGACACAATAGAAGATACTCATGCAACTTATAACACAATTGCGAAAGAATTCGGTAAAGAAGTAGCGGATTTAGTTGATGGCGTGACTAAAATAAGTGTTTTAGAAAATCAAGCAAATATATCCACAAAAGCAGAAAACTTTAGAAAATTAATCTTAGCAACCTCAAAAGATATTAGAGTTTTACTGGTTAAACTAGCAGACAGACTCCACAATATGAGAACAATTCAAGCTATAGATAATATTGAGAAGAAAGAACGTATTGCAAAAGAAACAATGGAAATTTATGCGCCATTAGCTGACAGAATGGGAATGAACAGAATTCGTGATGAATTGGAAGATTTATCTTTTGGTGTGCTTAACTTTAAAGCAAAAAAGATGATAAAAGATAGGCTTGATGATATTAAAGAAAAAAATTTATTAAATTTTAAAAATTTATCTGAAGATTTTCTAAATCTTCTAAATAAAAATAATTTACAGTCAAAAATATACGGTAGAGAAAAAACACCATTCTCAATTTGGAGAAAAATTCAGAGAAAAAGGACATCGCTTGAACAAATAACGGATATTATGGGTTTTAGAATTATTATGAACAATATAGAAGATTGTTATAAAGCTTTAGGAATTTTTCATAATAATTATAATTGTATACCTGGAAGATTTAAAGACTATATTTCTTCTCCTAAAATTAATAATTATCAATCAATACATACTGCAATAATTGGACCAAATAAAAGACCAATAGAAATTCAACTACGAACAATGTCCATGCATGAATTTGCACAACGAGGTATCGCTTCACATTGGCAATATAAATCATCAGAAAAGGTTAACTCACTAACATGGAAAGAATATGATTGGTTAGCAGATTTAGTTGAAATTTTAGATAAAAATGAAAATCCTGAAGATTTTTACGAATATACAAAATTACAAATGTTTCAGGATAATGTCTTTTGTTTTACACCAAAGGGATCAGTAATAAAATTACCAAAAGATGCAACGCCAATAGATTTTGCATATGCTGTTCATACTCAAGTTGGAGATACAGCTATCGGATGTGAAATTAATGGAAAGGAAAGTCCAATTCAATCAATTTTAAGAAATGGGGATGTAGTAAAAATTATTACATCAAAAAAAGTATCTCCCTCTTTACATTGGATAAGCACAACAAAGACAGGTAAAGCTAGAGCTGCAATTAGAAGATATTGGCAATATAAAGATAATAATAAACAGCTTAAAACAAAACAATATAATACAACGCTATGGATATCGTTGCCAGATTTGCCAGGTCAATTAGGTGATGTTACGACTTTGATTGGTCACAATAAAATGAATATTTCAAGCGTTGAAATGGTAGAAAAAACAAAGAATAGTATAAATTTTAAATTTAATCTTATTATAAATGACTTGAAAAACTTTACAAATTTGATCAGTGAGCTAAAACAAAAAGAATTAAAATTCAAAATAATTAGACATAAAAATAAAAAATATGCTTTCTTTAAAAGACTCTTTAGCGGTTTTAAGAAAAACTGAAGCTTTAAAAGAAGGACATTTTATTCTTTCTTCAGGGTTGCATTCATCACAATATGTGCAGTGCGCTAAACTTCTTAGTTATCCAAATAAAGCTAAAAAAATATGTAAATCTCTTGCAACTAAAATAAAAAAAAATTTTAAAAAAATAGATATAATTCTAGCACCAGCAATGGGAGGTATTATAATTGGATATGAGATCGGCAGAATTCTAAAAAAAGAAACAATTTTTTGTGAGAGAGTGAATGGTAGGTTTAAATTACGAAGAGGATTTAGTCTTAAACCTAAATCCAAAGTTTTAATAATTGAAGACGTGATAACCACCGGCAAATCAAGTTTAGAATGTGTCAAATTAATTAAAAAATCAAAAAGTACACTCGTTGGTTTTGCTTGTATTATTGATCGATCAAAAAAAAAACAACTCAAGATCAAAAAAAAAATTATTTCTCAAATAAAATTGGATATACCTACCTTTAAAAAAAATAATTTACCAAATTTCTTAAAAAAAATTCCTGTTATTTCTCCTGGAAGTCGAAGAATTAAATGATTAATCTTGGTGTCAATATAGATCACGTTGCAACAATTAGGAACGCAAGAGGTGAAAAACATCCTTATCCGTATAAAGCAGCAAAAAATGCTATTAAATTTGGAGCTAATTCGATAACAATACATCTTAGAGAAGATAGAAGACATATTAATGATAACGATTTAAAAATTATATCATCAATAAAAACTATACCATTAAATCTTGAAATAGCATGCACAAATAAAATGCTTAAGATCGCAAGTAAATATAAACCAAGTTATGTTTGTATTGTTCCAGAGAAAAGACAAGAAATAACAACTGAGGGAGGTTTAAAATTAAATAAGAATAAAAACAAACTTAAATATACAATTAATAAGCTAAATAATTTAAATATCAGAACAAGCTTATTTATAAATCCTTCAATAAGCGATATCAAATTAGCTAAAGAGTTAGGTGCTAATTGTATTGAAATACATACAGGAAAAATTTCAAAATTAGTAAGAAAAAACAAAAATTATCAAAAAGAATTTAATAAAATTAAAAGATGTGCCTTATTTGCTAAATCTCGTAATTTAGAAGTTCATGCAGGTCATGGTCTAGACTACAAAACAACAAAAATTTTAATAAAAATTCCTCAAATTAAAGAATATAATATTGGACATTTTATAATTGGTGAATCAATACAATATGGTTTAAAAAAAGTAATAAAAAATTTTAAAAAAATTTTAAAAAATAAATAATGTCAATTATTGGTATTGGAATAGACATAGTAGATAATAATAGATTTAAAAAATTAATTAAAAATAAAAAATTTTTAAAACGTGTATTTACTAGTAGTGAGCAAAAAAGTTCAGTTAAATTAAAAAACAAAGTTAATTTTTTTTCAAAAAGATTTGCAGCAAAAGAGGCTTTCTCAAAGGCTACTGGTTTTGGAATTTCTAAAAATTTACATCTCAAAGATATTGATATTAAAAATAATAAAAAAGGAAAACCAAAAATCGAACTTAATAAAAAAACTTCATCATATTTAAAAAAAAAATTTAAAGTAAAATCATTTAAAACTAATTTATCACTTTCTGATGAAAAAAATTATTCAATTGCCTATGTTATAATAGAAAAAAAATGAATAAAAAAAATGTTATATTAGAAAATATTAAAACACTTATATATGCGCTTATTATTGCTATAATAATTAGATCACTAGTTATTCAGCCATTTTTTATACCTTCATCCTCTATGGAATTAAATTTACTTGTTGGAGATAGATTATTTGTTTCCAAATATTCTTATGGTTACAGCAAGCATTCATTTCCATTTAGTCCACCAATTTTTAAAAATAGAATTTTCAGTAATACTCCAGAAAGAGGTGATATAGTTGTTTTTAAAACACCTTCTGACAATAGAACTGATTATATCAAAAGATTGATTGGGTTACCAGGTGATATAATTCAATTTATTGATGGAAATTTATATCTAAATAATAATCAAATATTAAAAACATTAATTAATACTAATGTAAATCTTTTTTGTGGAAATCAACAAATAAATGTTTCCATATTCGAAGAAAAACTCCCTAATAACAAATCATATTTTGTTTCATATAGAAATGATGTTTCTTTCTCTAACTCAGACAAATTCATCATTCCTGAAAATCATTATTTTTTTTTAGGTGATAATAGAGATTGTTCGAAAGACAGTAGATTTTTATCTGAAGTTGGATACGTACATCATGATAATTTAGTAGGAAAAGCACAAATTTTATTTTTTTCTTCTAAAAGTAGAGATGGTAGCATTTTTCAATTTTGGAAATGGCCTGATCTTATTAGATTTGACAGATTTTTTAAAAAATTAAACTAATGAAAAAAAATATAAATAAACTTGAACAATCTTTAGGATTTAAATTAAATAATTTAAAACTTTATAACAACGCAATTACACACAAAAGTTCTGATAAAATAAATAATTATGAAAAATTGGAGTTTTTAGGAGATAGAGTTTTAGGTCTTTGTATATCTAAAAAGTTGTTAGAAATTTTTCCAAATGAAAAAGAAGGAATCTTAGACAAAAAACTAGCATCATTGGTCAATAAAAATAAATGTTTTGAAATTGGTGAACATTTAAAACTTGATAAAGTTGTAAGAATTGGAAACCTGAGAACAAAAAAACAAATTATAGAAAAAAAAATTATTTCTGATTGCTGTGAAGCTTTGATAGGTGCTATTTATTTAGATAAAGGATTTGATTTTGTAGAGAAATTTATATTAAAACAATGGAATAAGCATATTAACGATAAGAATATTATTATTGTAGACGCAAAAACTAAATTACAAGAATATTCCTTAAAAAAATTTAAAATTTTGCCAGTTTATAAGTTTATTTCTGACACGGGTCCTAAGCATAAGCCAAATTTTAAAGTTGCCGTTAAAATTAAAGATTCTAATTTTGTTGAGGCTGAAGGATCATCTAAAAAGTTAGCACAACAAGCAGCCGCAACAAAGTTATTAAATATAGTGGATAAAAAAAATGCAATTTGATGATATTGGTTTTTTAATTAACAAAAATAAATTTAATGAAAATTCGATAATAGCAGAATTTTACACAGAAAATCATGGTAAAGTTTCAGGAATTATCTTTGGCGCCACATCTAATAAAATTAAAAATTTTTTATTTATAGGAAATCAATTTAGTATTCAATTTAATTCAAAAAATTTAAATAGAGCCGGATACTTTAAAGTAGAAATTGAAAAGATATTTACCCCACATTTTCTTGATGATAAAATTAAACTTAATTGTATTTTATATGCACTAAATTTAATAAAAATTCTTACCGTTGATAATCAAAAAAACAAAAATATCTATAATCAATTTTATAAACTTTTTAATCTTCTAAATGAACAAAATTGGATTAAAAAATTTATTTTTTGGGAGTTGGAAGTTATCAAATTAGTTGGTTATGATATTAATTTTAAAGATTATGTCTCTAATCATAAAATCCAAAATGGAACTGCATATACGCCTACTGTTGATGGATCTAAACAAATACCAAATTTTTTAATTAAAGATGAAGTTATTGATATAAATAATGCTGAATTAAAAAATGGTCTTAAAATTGTTGGAGATTTTCTAAATAAATCTGTTTTGGTTCCAAATAATATAAATTATCCTGTATTAAGAACTGAATTTATGAAATTGATTTAATCTAGTTGATTTGCAACTTCATTCGCAAAATAAGTCACAATAGCACTTGCTCCCGCTCTTTTAAATGAAATTAAACTTTCAATTACAGCATTTTGATTAATTATTTTTTTTTGTATTCCATTTTTAATTAAAGAGTATTCGCCTGATACTTGATAAGCAAATACAGGTATTCTGAATTTATTCTTGATAATATTAATTACATCTAAATATGGCATTCCAGGTTTAACCATAACTAAATCCGCGCCCTCCTTAATATCCAATGCAACTTCTCTTAGGGCTTCATCTGAATTTGAAAAATCCATTTGGTATGTTTTTTTGTCACCTTTAAGTCTTTTTTTTGATCCGATAGCATCTCTAAATGGACCATAAAAATTTGAGGCATATTTAACAGCATAGGATAATAATTGAACATCATTGAGTTTATTTTTATCTAGAGCTTTTCTAATTTCGCCAATTCTTCCATCCATCATATCTGATGGTGCTAGTACGTTACAACCCATTTCTGCTTGTAACAACGCTTGTTCAATTAAAATTTTAATTGTCTCATCATTTAAAATATTGTTATTTTTTAATAAACCATCATGACCATGAGATGTATAAGGATCAAGCGCAACATCAGACATTAAACCAATTTCATTTTTATATTTTTTCTTTGAAATTTTAAGCGCCGAACATACAAGATTATTTTCATTCAAAGCTTCTGTTCCTGCTTTGTCTTTTTTACTAAATTGCGTATTAGGGAAGAAAGCGACCATTGGTATTTTATTTGAAATAGCCTTGTCTATCACTCTAGACAACATATCGATAGAATATCTATAAACTCCTGGCATACTTGGAATTTTAATTTTTTTGTTTTTTCCTTTTGTTAGAAATATAGGTAATATTAAATCATTAACTGACAATTCATTTTCTCTTATTAATCTTCTTGACCAATCAAATTTTCTGTTTCTTCTAAGTCTTAACGATGGATATTTGCCTGTTATCATATTAATTTTATATATTTAATTATGCGACAAAAGTTATATATACTATATTATTTTTTGAGCTATTAAAAATTATGCCTTTAAACTTTGACGATTTTCAAAAACAAGACATCAGTTTTGATATTACTGAATTAAGAAATGCTTGTGATGAAGTTTTAAACATGAAAGGTTTTGATACGACTTTGGGTATACCACATTTTGCAGGAATATCTTTAAATCAAGTACCTGGTGACCCTGAATCAATTAAAGGTAATAAAGTTAGGGGTATTTATTGGACAAAACCTGACGCATCAGGAAAAGAAGTAATTCGTGATGCAAAAATTGATGAGAGCAAATATACAGAATTTATTGATGATTTTAAAAAAACATACTTCAAAGAAGTTTATGATAAACTCTCAAAAAAATATAAATTAGGAAGAGTTAGATTGCTTTTAAAAGAACCTCGATCTACTTTAAGTTGGCATAGAGATCCTGAGCCTAGATTACATATTCCTATATATACAAATCCTGGTGCAATTATGGTAATAGATAGCATTGCAAAACATATGCCCGCAGATGGTTCTGTATGGATAACAAATAACCGAAAGTATCATAACGCTTTTAATGGTGGAGAAGAAAATAGAGTTCACCTTGTAGCTTGTGTACTAGATTACAAATTTAACTAATTGAAAAATATAATTATAGCATCAGATCATGCTGGGTACTTTTTAAAAGAGTATGTAAAAAATATTTTATTAAAAAAGAAATTTAAAATTAGAGATATTGGTACAAAATCATCTGAAAGTGTTGATTATCCTGATTATGCTCATAAATTATCAAAAATACTTAAAAGTAAGTCAAATAATATTGGTGTACTTATTTGTGGATCAGGTCAGGGAATGATTATGGCAGCAAATAAACATAAAAATGTTCGTGCGGCACTATGTTATGATGCTAGATCTACAAAATTATCAAGATTGCATAATGATGCAAATATTATTACATTGGGTTCAAGATTAATTTCAAAAAAAAGTGCTATAAAATACATAAATATATTTTTGAAAACTAAATTTGAAGGTGGAAGACATAAAAAAAGGATTAAAAAAATATAATGTCAAAAGAAAACAATTATATAAACAATCAATATCAAAGTTTTTTTGAAAATAGTTTATCATCAATAGATCCAGACATTCACAAAGCTATAAAAGATGAGCTAAATAGACAGCAGAGCCATATAGAATTAATTGCTTCAGAGAATATTGTCTCGCAAGCGGTATTAGAAGCTCAAGGTTCTGTTTTAACCAATAAATATGCAGAAGGATATTCAGGTAAAAGATATTACAATGGATGTGCTTATGTAGATGTTGCTGAAAATATTGCAAATGAACGTTTAAAAAAATTATTTAATTGTAAATTTGCTAATTCCCAACCTCATTCTGGCGCTCAAGCAAATGGAGCAGTGTTTTTGGCTTTATTAAACCCAGGTGATACTTTTATGGGTATGAGTTTAAATTCTGGAGGACATATTACTCACGGTTTAAAAATTGCTATGTCAGGAAAATGGTTTAATGCAATTAGTTATGATGTGGATAAAGATTCAGGTCTTATAGATTACGCTAATGTTGAGAAGTTAGCATTAGAACATAAACCTAAATTAATTATTGCTGGTGGCAGTGCATACTCTAGAGTTATAGATTTTAAAAGATTTAGAGAAATAGCAGATAAAGTAGGCGCTTATTTAATGGTTGATATGGCACATTTTTCTGGATTAGTTGCTGGCAAAGGTTATCCAAATCCAGTTGATCATGCACATGTTGTTACATCAACAACTCACAAAGTCTTTAGAAGTGCTAGAGGAGGAATTGTATTAACAAATCACGAAGAACTTGCTAAAAAAATTAATACCGCTGTTTTTCCTGGATATCAAGGTGGACCATTAATGCATATAATTGCAGCTAAAGCAGTTGGTTTTTTAGAAGCATTAAAACCAGAATTTGAAAAGTATATAAAAACCGTATTATCTAATGCGAAAGTATTAAGCAAAACTTTAGTTGATGAAGGTTTTAAAATTTATTCAGGCGGTACTGATACTCATCTGATGCTTGTAGATTTAAGGCCGTTTAAAGTAAAAGGTAATATTGCAGCTGATAGTTTAGATAGAGCACATATTACATGTAATAAAAACGGAATTCCATTTGATACCGAAAGTCCAATGATAACCTCAGGTATAAGATTAGGAACTCAGGCAGCAACTACTAGAGGTTTTGGTCCAGATGAATTTAAAACCGTTGGAAATTTAATAACCAAAATTATTAGGGGTCTTTCTGAAAATCCAGATGACAATTCTAAGATAGAAAAAGAAGTTAGAGAAGAAGTTGTTGACTTGTGTTCAAAATTTCCAATATATAAAAATTTAAGGAAATAAATGATTTGCCCACTTTGTAAAAAGGGAGAAACATCAGTTGTAGATTCCAGACCTGCAGAAGATGGAACCTCTATAAGAAGAAGAAGACTCTGTAATTGCGGAGAAAGATTTACAACATTTGAAAGAGTTCAATATAGAGAAATAATTGTTATTAAAAAAAATGGAAGAAAATCTCCATTTGATAGAGATAAATTATCTAAATCTATCTATATAGCTCTAAAAAAAAGACCAATAGACACTGACACAATTGAGAAATTTATTACAAAAATATCCAGATCACTTGAAGAGTTGGGTCAAAATGAAATATCTTCAAATACTATAGGAACAATGGTTATGGATGCATTGAAAAATTTAGATCCTGTAGCTTATGTAAGATTTGCTTCAGTTTATAGAAATTTTCGAGAAGAAAAAGATTTTGTAACATTCGTAGACAGAATAGATGTCTATAAAAAAA
>MDSZ01246521.1_pt1 | contig 10825 bp, 8 predicted proteins | sample 811201 | NCBI WGS metagenome assembly MDSZ01 (sample SAMN05326647, study PRJNA326480) | marine metagenome | isolation source: seawater | place: Indian Ocean: North | collected 2010
CGAAGGGTGGTCAAGAAGGCCGTCAGTCCTGGCCCTTCAGCCAAAGCAGCCACCATCGCGCGAAGCGCTTCCTCGTCCACTGGCTGGCCCTGAGTTGTTGCGTGAATCTCCCGACGAGCTTCCCCCACGAAGGCCCCGTTTCGTAGCATGGCGCTAAACACGCGGTGTGCTGCTCCATGCCCACCAAGCGCAGCCGCCAAACGGTCGCGTGCCTCGATCACGGCGCTGCCGTTGGGGATCTGGAAGGCCGTGGCATCGCTTGGATTGCGAAGCCGCCACACCGCAGCAATGGCGGTGTCATGCAACGTTTCCATCCCTTCTTCAGGAACATGGCCGTCGACCCTGCGTGGCATCAATTCGTCGATGTAGGGCGTCACCAAGCGGTTCAGGAAGGCGTCGATGGTGGTGACTGGAGCGTCGTCGAGAAGAGAAGACAAGAGGTCGACCACGCCCTCCGCCCGGCCGCGCCATCGCACGTCGACGATCCCTTCGTCGTCACCTTCCACGGCTTCGCCACGGATGGCGGTGATGCGTCGCTTGATGCGCGAACGCAGGGCCGCTGCGGCTTTGCGCGTGAAGGTGATGGCGACCACTTCGGTGGGCAACAGACCCGGCCAAGCCTCTGGTGTCAGGCGGTCTCGGGGGGACTCAAGCGAGGCGCCCGCACCCGGGCGACCAGGCCGTGTGCCGGGTGGAGTGAGAAAGGTAGCACGTTGGGCGGCGGTCAACAGGTGCTGCACGTAACGTTCGGCCATCACCGTGGTCTTACCCGTGCCCGCGCCGGCGTCCAACACGATGTGCCGGTCGAGGTCAAGCCCGAGGCGTTGAGCATGCCGGAAGGGATGGTGCATCAGCGGTCACCTCCAAGATGCGCCACTCCGCATGCGGAGGCGACCGAACACGAAGAACAGGCCTTGGACGGCGTTGGGTTCACGTGACCCTCTGAGGCCGCTTGCACCGCTCGAGCCATGGTCAACGCTCGCTCTTGCAACCACCGACGGAACGGCGAGGAAGGGGTGCCGTCCCGCAACGCGGCCGGATGGGTCTGCCACACGTGCGACGTCACCTGCCCCACCTCCAAACCGTCGAGGATCTCGGCCCAGGCGGTGTCCAGTTCCACGTGGTGCCATGTCGCTGCACCCACGGAGGAGATGCCGACGCCAATGACGCGGTCTTGGGGTCGCGCGGCTTCCCACGCGAGGGCATAGGCGGCGAGTTGTACCTCGTCGTACAGGGCCCGCAAATGCCGCTCTTGCTCCTTCGACCGCTTTGGCCCAACCACGCTTTTCACATCGCGGAGGATGACCAGACGTTCGGGGCCATCCTCGCCCATCAGTCCAGCATCGATGGCCGCTTGTCGGCGGGCCTCGTCGAGCACAACCTCATCCGCACGGTCGATCCGGCAACGGAGCAACAGTGGCTCGACGTCATCGCTCAAGACCACCGTTGGCACCTCACCGTCATCGTTCACAATCGCCCATTCTGCTGCGATTGGAGCCACGCCCGTCAGGGCAGCATCGGCGAGGAGAAGACGGCCCAATTCACCCTGGGGCGTGGCGGCCGGCCCGGGCGTGCTGGCCCCTGCTGGTGGATCGCCCATCGCTGCACGGCGACGGTGCATGGCCACGGCATCGGTCCGCCCCAACCAGGGCGTTTGCTCGAAGACCGCTTCGACGACCTGCGCCCAATGGGCGTTGATATCGGCGGGTGCGAAGGGGTTGGATGCTGAGGTTCGCCAGCCGTCCTCCGACCAGGTCCCAAAGGCCCGGAGCGAGGTCTCTTCGAAGCGGTGAACAAGATCGCCTTGTTCCCGCCGATCCACGTCCTCGGCGCCAGCGTCTTCGCCGCTGACGTCGAAGGCTTGCTCCAACCACGCCTTGCGCGGGCAAACAACCCAGCCTTGCAAGCGGCTCGGCGACCACGTACCTGCCTCGTAGCCCTGCCCTTCTGCGCCGATGACGGCATGCAAGGCGCCATCGCCGAGGTCCGGAGGTGCAAGGGGGCGAGGGTCCAGCGAGACGGAGACCACGTTGCCGTTGATGCGAAGGCCAAGGTGAGGCCAATCCTCCACCAGCGCAACCTGGCGGCCTTTTCCAATGGCCGAAGGCGTGGGCCTCAAGTTGAGCCGGGATGTGGTCTGCAACCGCACCACATCACGCCATGGCATCACCTCGCCCTCCTCAAGGGATTGAAGATCGGGCTGTCGGCGCGCACGGTCTTGGAGCACCTCCGGCGCGGCAGCCGCCAAGAGCGCGCCCCGGTTCACCGGAGTGCGCACCTGGCGACGGGCATCGAGGTCCAGCCCCGTACGCTGACGGAGGTCCCTCCTCAGCCGCCCCGCGCGTCCTGCTTGGCCTTCGCGGAAGCCCCCCGGGCGGGGGCGAAGGGCGCCATCCTCGTCGGTGGTCCACAACCCGTGGACATCGCCACCCTCTGGCTCTGGAAACCACGCTGGATGCACGGTGTTCACCTCATCCCAACGACCGGTTCGACGCACGTGGAGCAACCACTCCGCCAGCGGAGGCGATGGCCCGGCGCCTTCCTCTGCTGAGGTGTCAAACACAACGGCGCACGGCGTGGCCGCCAACAATTGGGCCAACACGTGACGGCCACGACGAATCGGCAAATCCCCGTCAAAGAGGCCCAGGCTCACACGGCTGGCCCGGTCGCACCACGGCAAATCCGAACGGCGCATCGACCATGCTTCGTCATCAAGGCCGCTCAACACCGTCAGGCCGCTTGAGCGCCCCAGCGCTTCCTCCGGAGAGGTGACCGTCACGTCGGTGCCCTCGGTCCCCTCAGACCTCTGTGGAGGGTGAGCGGCCAACACCTCCAACACCTCAACGGCTTGAGGCCCATGTGCGTCGGGCGCAAGACCTGCGTCGAGCCGTTCTTTGAGCAGGTGGAGGCCTGCGACGCTGGCGTCGAACTCGGAGGCCCGAGCGCGCAGCATCGACCAATCCGCAGCGTTGAGCATCATGTCAAACCACGCGTGCAACGAAGGTGGGGGAGAAGGAAGTGGAAGTTCGGCTTCCGTGACCGGCCCAACCGTGGTGCTGTTGCCCCCTGAATCAGAGATGGGTGACCAAAGCACAGCAATCGATTCCAGCCACCAGAAGGTTTCCTCAATCTGTTGGCGTTGTTGCGCCAACCGTCCACGGTGCGGATCTGGGCGCATGGCGCTCAACACGCGCTGCCAGCGGCGAAGGGCGCCGTGCCCTCCACGAAGATGAGCCGTTCGGGCCACGGTCCGAAGCAAATCGACGTGCCCCCGTGGACGCCACGTGGCTTCTGAGGGGTGAACCAGAAGCCCGGTCTTTGCGACGTCAAAACCCATGGACGCCCCGCCCGCCAATTCGATGAGCGTGTCAGCACTCCAGGCTTCGGGACCGAAACCTGACTTGGCGGCCCTCAGCACACCGCTCACCGCACGTGATGTCGGGCCTGAGGAACGATGGCTGACGGTCAAGCCGTGCGAGCGAAGTTCACTCACCATGGCCTCGCGTCGGCCCTCATCAGCCTCGACGATGACCACCGATCCTTCCATGCCCGCTGAACGGTGACGAAGGGTGAGGTCGACCGCCGCCATTGGGCCGTGGCTGCGTCGTTGCAAAGCCACACGGTGCACATGCCCAACTTGGGCGTCGATCACGTCCCAACCACGGGCCTCAGAAGACCATGGTTCGTGCGACGGCAGCCATGCTGGAACTTCAGCAGAGGCAGCAAGCGGGTGGACGTCCTCAAGGATGGCTCCGCCAAATCCTGTCCGCATGGCCCCGGGCGTCCGCAACACATGCACGTCGACAAAACGCTCCACTGCGGCGAACAAGGCCACGACCGCCGCACCATGTTCGGGCGGAGCGGGCAGGAACAGAACGCCCTCAAGGTTGCTGAGCACGAAGGGCGGGTCGTCCTCGTCACGCGCAACCAGTGCTTCGGTGACGTGCCGCATGACCAAGCCCGGATGAAGGCGCCCGGCCTCAGCCTCCACGCGCGCGATGGCTTCAGCGAAAGGCCCCATCCCTGGATCTTCGTCCCATGGGCGCCGTTCCAACCCTTCCTCGGCCAAGCGGTCGTGGAGCTTGAGCAAGCGCTCTGTTCGTCCCACGCTCCACGTGGAAGCGGGCATCAAGAACGCACCAGACGCGGCAAGCGACCGGCAAGCGTCGTCCAAAGCAAGGAGGTGAAGGGCGGGGTCTGCATGCGCCTCGGGCAAGCCGACATCAGCCCGAAGGTGGCGCAGAAAGCGTCCAAGCGTGGTCACGCGGGACGCATCAACCGCGCCCCCACCGCGCGCCATACGGCGCAAGTGATGGCGGCGTTCCCCTTCCGTGGCGCAGATGACGAGGACGGTTTCCCGCGATATCGCCCCCTCAACCCACTCCGGGAGTGGGCCGAAGGGAACGACCTCGAGGGACGGCATGCGCCCAAGACGGCGTCAGGGTTCTTGAACACCTTGCGCAAGGTCCGCGATGCTGCTTCAAAAGGACTCATGCTTGATGATTCAAGATGACGAAGGCTGCGTGCGAGATCTGTACCGCCACCTGTGAGGAACCGCAACGGTACTGCCGTCTGTGTGCGACCATCTTGACCGCCCATGGTGAGCACCGGTGGTTGGACCTCGTGCCACAGCCCTTCGTTGATGACGCCACCGCGGCGATGAAGGGCCTGTCGTCCTCTCGTGCACGCTGGGCCAGCCTCAAGCACGAGCCGTGGGTTTTGGACGCAGGCTCGTGGGCGCGTTTGGACGATGAGCGAGAGGATCCCATCGCCGTTTGGCATGCCGGTCAATCGGCCTTTGAAGCGGCCGTGAAGGCCGTGCGATCAAAGCAAGGGGCCTCGAGTGAAGACCGTCGGGTGCTGGCACAAGGCGTGACGTTGTCGTCTGGGCATCTGATGCAATGTTCTGATGAGGGGTTGCTCATCGACGGACGTGGGCCCTTCCCCAATGCACCTTGGAAGGATCTGCTGGAACTCATGGCTTCGCCCAGTCGCCGCGGATGGAACCTGTTGGCGTTGGCGTTGGCGGCGTCTTCGGTCTCTGGACCCGTGCTCCAAATCCCACGACGGCCGCTGGGTTTTGGTGGACGTCGTGAGCCGGTCGACCGCCACCCTGCTCGCCCGCTGATGCGCTGGTTGGGCCTTTTGGGCCGATTGGATGAACCGCTCGACGCCGTCACCAAGTTGTGGATCGAGGACATTGAACAGACGCCTACCCTGCAATGGCAGGGGCCGGGAGCCAGAGGGCCCCAACGTGAAGCGCTGGACGAGTTGATCCGGCATCGCCCCCAGCAGATCGCCGTGGGCCGAAACGAGCCATGGATCACGGCTTGGAACACCATGGAGGAAGTGGTGCACCGTCCGCTCCCACAAGCGTTGAGCAGCAACGAAGGACGGTTGTCCATCCGTGTGGCTCGCTTCACCCGCGGAGGAGAAATCTGCACGGTCAAAGTCCCGCGTGACCCGAGGCTCTGGGCATGGTTGCTCGGATGGGTGCTCGCGCCGCCGTGGTGCGAGGATCGGGCGCGTTTGCACGCGATCATCGTGGCCTGGAACGGGGGCGTGCGCAGCAAGGTGGATCCGCCCCTCGCTCGCTCGATTCTTCTCTTTCACAATGTGATGAGGCAAGCGGCCGAACGGGTGCACATCGAGGGCGAACGGGTGCTCATCCGTGGCCGCTTTGGCCATGGGTATGAGTTGCAAATGGGCCGTGGCGCTCACGGGGCGCCCTTCGTGGTGCGTGGCGTGGACGGACAGGGTCGAACCACAGATCCGCCTTTGTGCATCACCGAAGACCGCACGGGCCCTTCGCGTCCGGTTGGCGACGTGTTGGCCACCGTCGTGTTGAGCCTGCTCGATGACGTGACCACGGCCGAGACCATCGAACCGCTTCACCGCTTCATGCACAGTGTTTCGCCCGCCTTCGAGAGCGAACATGAGCAGGTGGGCGACCTTGCCCTGCACGAGGCTTTGCCGTGGTTCCGGCCTGAGGTGGCCGCCCAGCAGCGAAGCTTCGAACCCTTCTGGTACGTCGGAGGAGCCGTGCGCAGCGGCAACGTGCTCAATCAAGAGAAGTACGTTCAGGCATGGATTGAATCATCCACCAAGCATCCAACCCGGCATCGGCGGCCGCGTCATCGGCATCTCCAGCGCTTCTGGCAACAGATGCAACAGGACCCCCCTTTCCGTGGACAGTTCGCAGAAGAGCGTGTTGAACGCATGCTCCAAGAGGCGGGGGCTGGGGTTGCAGAGCGGTTCGAGCATCACGCGGAACGCGTGATGCGTGGTTTTCGCAACCAAGGGGAAGAGATTCTGAATCCAATGGAGGGGTTCGCGGCCCTTCGTGGCCGTGTCCACATCCGCGACGATGGAGGGCGTCCTCATCAGCGTCCCGACATTCGCGAAACGCCACTGAGGATCCGCGACCTCTATGCTCGTGTGTGGACGGTGTTGGCCCGTTGTGAACGCGGTCGAGAGGTGCGTCTGGGCCACGCGACGCCCTATGACGTGGAACTTCCCACCGGCATGCAGTTCACGGTTCGAAACCACCGAGAAGAGCGGTTCCTTCGTCGCCTCCTCCGGTTGGCGGGGTGGGAGCAGGACGAAGACCCGTTGCACTTCGTGCGTCGAGGACGTTGGCACCGCGGAGCACAAACCCGGTTGGCCCGGGAACTCAACCGCTGGCAGCACCGAATGGGTGCCCAAGCCCACGCCCCATGGTGGTGGAATTACCCGCGTGAGGAATTCACCGACGAAGGCATCCTGAACGATTGGCGCCTAAGGGAAGACCTCAGGGATTGACCTCGTTCCTGCGGGCTGCTGCTGCAAAGGCAAGCAGAGCCAAACCTGCGCCAGGCGCGGGAAGTCCTCGCTCCACCGGTCCTTCGGAAACCGGCGGTTCTTCGGTTTCTTCTTGTGCCGTGGGTGGAACGAGGTTGTGCACGAGGTAGACCTCGAGATCGTCGCCATCAAAGGCTGCGGGGAGCGCGACGGCCGAAGTCCCTTGAAGCGACACCGCCTCTTCCCACACCAACTCATCCACGGTGGAGATGCTGCGGACGATGTGCGGATAATCCTCCTGTCCGTTGGTGCCTTCGGGGAAGTTCGCCGTGGCTTCAACCACCCAGACTTCCAAACGAACGAGGTGACCGTTCCAAACGCTGCTGACGGGGAGGTTGACCTCCCATGTGACCGTGGTGCTGCCGCTTTGTGCGGCCGTCCAAGAAAAGACGCTGGTTCCACCTTCAGGGAGGTCCAAGCTTTGGTTGGCCAAGGCTCGATAGTCGTCCAACAGGCTGTCCCCTTCTGGCACGCTTCCGATGACGTACGTGGAGCCGTTGAACACCACGGTTGGCGGCGCACGACGGTCGTACCGCTCTTCCCAACGCTGGTCAAGGGCGTCGGTGCCGAAGGGATCCTCCGTTTCACCGATCGAGCGGTGGAAGGCGAAGATGTGGCCGCCGCGTTCTGTGACCAAGTCCTCCAACGCATGCTCAACGTCAACGCAGTTCGTGCACCACGTCGCGGTGTAATCCTCCAACATCGGATCAAGATCATCCAGAGCAGTCGCGCTTGTGTTGGCCGAAGCAACGGCCCCTCCATGGCTGCCAAACACCGCTCCATCGTCAACGGCGACTGGGGTGCCGGCTTGAACGTTCAGAGGCAACAGCACGAGCAAGGCGGCCAGAAGCAAGGCGGCGCGGCGCATGAGTCAAGGCTTGACGCCTGCGACTTCAACCTTCCACTTCCACGGCTCAGGGGACCGCAGCAATCGCACCCAGCACCTGTTCGACGTCCTCATCGGTCACGTGCAGATGGATCACCATGCGGCAGGTCCCCTCGTTCAGGGTCAGGACGTCGATGCCGTGGGCCGCCAGATGGTCGAGCGTCTCTTGTCCCGTCCACCCCTCGATGCCGAAATACACCATGTTCGTCTCCACGCCCTCGAGGTTGACCTGCCCGCGCGGATGCTGTGCAAGGGCCTCAGCAATCCGTCGAGCGCGAGCATGGTCCTCGGCCATTCGATCCACGTGATGGTCCAGTGCATGCAGCCCTGCGGCAGCAACGATGCCGACCTGACGCATCCCCCCGCCGAACATCTTGCGCCATCGGTGCGAGCGGGCGATGAACGCTGCATCGCCGACGAGCATGGATCCCATGGGCGCACCCAAGCCCTTCGAGAGGCAGATGGCCACGCTGTCCCAGCCCTGAAGCAAGCGTTCCGCTGAAGTCCCCGTGGCCACCACGGCGTTCATCAATCGGGCTCCATCGACGTGCAAAGCGCATCCTGTTTCGCGACCAACGGCGGCGATGGCGTCCAAGTCATCGAGGGCGTAGCATGAGCCGCCGCCTCGGTTGGAGGTGTTCTCGATGCAAATCAACCGCCCGTCGGGATAGTGGCTGCCCGAACCGTCGGCCTTCCGAATGGCGGCCTTGACGTCGCCTGGGGCCATCCGGCCACGGTTTCCGTCAACAAAAGCCACCGAACAGCCCGACAATGCGGCAAAACCGCCGCCTTCGTAGAGGTAGATGTGGGCCTCTTTCTCGAGCACGATTTCGTCGCCAGGGCGCGTGTGTGTGCGGACCGCGACGGCGTTGGCCATGGTTCCCGAGGGCAGGAACAAGGCCGCCTCCATGCCGCACATGGCCGCCACGCGCCGCTCAAGCTCCAGCACAGTCGGATCCTCCCCGTAGACGTCGTCCCCCACCGGGGCGTTGGCCATCGCTTCACGCATGCTTGGCGTAGGTTGCGTGACCGTGTCGCTGCGAAGGTCGATGCGGTCGTTGGGCCAGTGGCGCATGGTGGACCGACGCAGGTCCTCGCCATGAACGGTGCGGCGGCGACAACTCCATGCCCTCCGGGCAGAGGTAGAGGGCATGGGCCTGCGCAGTTGGCTTCACCGTTGGACGGCCCCGCCGCCTGCAGGCCCAACCCCAAGCGAGCCGTGCAAACTGGTGCTCGTGGTCAATCATGGTCTGAAAATGGGCAAAGGAAAAATCGCCGCGCAAGTCGGTCATGCCAGCATTGGTGCGATGACCAGCATCCGTGAAGAAGACCGGGGCCGGTTGGCCGCTTGGTTGGCCTCCGGCCAACGCAAAGTCTGCGTCAAGGGGAACGATGCCGACCATCTGCTCTCGCTTTGTGCGCAAGCCAAAGACGCAGGGCTACCGACCACCGAGGTGCGCGACGCCGGCCACACACAAATTCCGAGCGGTTCGCTGACCGTGGTCGCCATTGGCCCGGCAGAAGGGTCGAGGATCGATCGCCTGACGTCGGACCTGAAACTCCTCTGAGATGACTCAACCCTGCCAGAACCGCGAGGACTCCCACGGCAGCCCCAACGCGATGCCAACTTCGGTCAGCACCACGTAATTGACCACCAAGTACAGGGTCACAGCAACGAAGACAGCCGCCAAGCTGGTGTTGATGATGCGGCGGCGCTCGCGAACGGCGGCGTCCAACGTGCAAATCCCGTCACGCCTGAAATGCAAGACAAGCCCGGCCAGCAGGCACCCTGCAGAAACGCTCAGCAGGGTTGGTCTGAACCAGCCCCAACCGTCCCCGCCCCAGTACAGGGTATCCGAGAGTGCAGCGGCCGTGGAGACGCTGCTGAGTCCGAACAGAACGAGGATCACAGACGGCAAGCAGCACATGGTCGCCAGAAGGGAGGAGCCTCCGATGGTACGCCACAGGCCGTTGAGCACGGTGAAAAATTTCCCTTCCACTTCTTGAGCGTTGGTTCATCGTCACAAGGCCTGCAAATGCCCGACAAGCACGTCCAAAACGCTCGATTGGGCGGGGCCGATGCCCAGAACCGTCACGGTGCCGGGGGCCACTTCGGTGCGGCCTGCGTCGGCAACGACGTGATGGACGAGGTGATGCTCCATCGCCTCTTGGCGATGGATGTCGAGGTCGTCAACCCCATCAACGCCAAGCACCACGATGCGCCCGTGCTCGCTTCTCCATCGTTCAAACAAGGCGGCGGCCTGCTTCCTGGCTTTGAGGCTGCATCCAACCGCTGCATGCGCAACTTGTGCAGCGGTCTTCCCAGGGCTCATCGCAAGGTCTTGCCGAACCAACACGGCAAGGGTGACGGCATCAGGTGAGGTGGACATCGGCCTCGACTCCGGGCATTTCGAGGGCATCAGGAACGTCCACAGGCGTCAACATGCGCAGCATGAGCGAGCCCGTCCAGAGCATGAAGACCACGTTTCCAAGTGCATGGCTGAGGTCGAACGGCAGGCCCATCCACATCAATGACGGCAGCTGAGCAAGACCAACGCCGCCTCCGAGCAAAGAGAGGTTGGTGATCAATCCGAAGGGCAACGCGAGGACCCCGGCGACGAGGGTTGCACGCCCGAGAAGCAAGCGGTCGTCCTGGATGAGATGGGCTTGAGCGCCGATCATGGCGACCATGCCCCATCCTGCGGCTTGGAACAGGGTCCAGTACCCGTCCCCAAGGACTGCGTTGGAGAGCATGGTCACCAGGATGGCGAACGCGATGCCCCGCCTTGCTCCCAAACTGGCACCGGCCAAGAGGACAGCGACGGTCACGGGCTGAACGTTGGGCAGATTGGCCATGAGCACGCGGAGCACGGCCACCACGGCGACGAAGGACAGCAGAAGCACACCGTGGTGACGCGTCATCCGCTTGTCGCCGAGCAGCAGGAGCGTCGCAGCCCCGAGCAACACCACGTCGAGCGCCAGCGCCGCAGCGGGGCTGAGCACAGGGCCGTGGACCCCGACGCTGGCGAACATGCTTTGGGGGACGGGCCGGGCTCCTTCAAGGTTCACTCACGCCAAGCGCCAAACGAGAACGGAGGA
>MDSZ01036232.1_pt1 | contig 10824 bp, 9 predicted proteins | sample 811201 | NCBI WGS metagenome assembly MDSZ01 (sample SAMN05326647, study PRJNA326480) | marine metagenome | isolation source: seawater | place: Indian Ocean: North | collected 2010
AAAATCATTTATAAGAAATTTTTTGACTTTATTAGTATCATAGTTATGAACTTTCAAATTTGATTGAAAATCAATGTTTCCAAACTTACTATCACCTACTAAAGTTTTGTCTAATAGTATATCAGGAAATATATATTCATATTTATCATTATAAGAGTCTTTAAGTGTTTCGTGAGAGCTCATTTCAAATCCTAAAAAGAGGTCATCATTTTGATGAGTAAAATTAATAGAGCTTGTTAAAGTATCTGTCTCGTAATCTACTAAGTCAGATTTAATTTTATAAAGTTTAAGATACTTATCATCCGATACATCTTGGAGAGATACAACTAAAGAATTTTCAGAATTTTGTTCTCCTTTAAAATTTTTTATAAACTTCGTGAAAAAGTGAGATTTATTTCCAGATTTTTTTGTTTTAGAAGTATTTTTGTATCCTTGCGTATAACCTGAGTCTACGATTAGATTGGAATTTTTAAATGCCTGTCTGTACTCTCCAATAAAAAGCGGGTGTTCCGATGCAAATAATTTAGATGAAACTGTTAAATCTTTATCATCATTAATTGCCCAAAAATAAGGTAAGTCAGCACCTATACCCAAATTTTTAGAGTCAGAAAATGATGGAGGTAAAAAACCCGACCTTCTATTAACTGAAGGATCGGGGTGTGCTAATTTAGGAAAATAAAAAACCGGGATATCATATATTTTTACAACTGCATCATCATAAAAAATTGTTTTTTTACTTTTGTCATGTACCATTTGATTTGCCTGAAGTGACCAAGGGGGGCATTTTTTCCCCTTTCTATAGTCACACATTGTAAATACACTTTTTGTAAATTGGTTTTTTTGATTATCTATTTTAATAGTATTTGCAAAAACTCGGGGTTTATTTTTTTCGTTTATTTTAAAATCGTCTTGATTTAAGTAAGCTTTAATATCCGTACCAACTATTTCTTTTTTTTTTTCATCGATAAACACTTGTGAAAAGTTATATGAATTATTTCTAGAGTCTATAACCTTAATTTTACCGCTTGATTTAAAAAATTTATTAATTGTCGAATATTCAAATTTCTCCAAAAAAATCTCGTTATTTTCTAAATCTTTTATTATAGTTGGTTTATTTGATTTAATAAGATTATTTTTATTATCAAATATAATATCTTCTCCTTGAAGAGAAAATTTCTCGGAAGTTATAATTTCTGTTTTCCCTTTTGCAAATAATATATTTAAATCTTTATCGTATTCAGCGTGCTCAGTTTTCAAAATATTATTTTCTTCATCTTTAGCAATTACATTGCCTTTAAATTGTGTCATTTCAGTTTTCTTATCTATCGTAATTGATGAAGATTTTATATTCAGTGTTTCACTCATTAATGAATTAGACCAGAATAAGAAAATTATTATAAAAATTTTATTTTTCATTTATTTGTAAAATACCGATTGAACTGAATAAACCAACAGCAAAAACAGGAACCCAAGCCGCTAATGATAAAGATATTCTATTTGTTTGACCAAGCGCTAAAGAAAGATCTTTAAAAAAATATATAGCAACACATACAATAAGACCGACAATTATATAAGTAAAATTATTTGATTTTTTAAGTGTATTCATTGTCAAAATTGATGCTAGCGCAGTCATAATAAATAAAAAGAAAGGTATAGATAAAAATGAGTTTAAGTTTTGATCTAAATACCTTTTACTGTAACCTTTGCTTTGAAGATCTTTATAATCTAATACTACATCTAAAAATGACATAGTATCAAAGTTTCTAAATAGACTTGAAATTTTTTGATAATCGTATTGAGAAACTATAATTTTTTTATCTATTAAAGTTTGTTTAACTATTCCCCCCCGGAATTCGTTTATTTTAACATTTGATAAAACCCATTCTTTTTTTGAGGCATCCGCACTATCTGAATGAATTTTTCCAACTAAATTATAATTTTTGTCGAGGTTAAAAATTGTTATATTTTCAAGAATTTCATTTCTTGTTTTATCAGCAGAAATAATTCTGTAACCATTTTTTATATTTTCTTTAATCCACAAACCATTTTTGTTGATCGACACTAAATGGTCTATATCTCGAGAATATTGAGATTTTGTTTGTTCATAATACTTTATCATTTTAGAAGTCACTGGATTAAAAACAAATAGAACCAACCACCCAATTAAAAAAGATGATGTTGCTAATATGAAAAAAATTTTAAAATTAGAATAACCAAATACTTTCATAGTTAATAGTTCTTTAGTATTTCTCAATTGAAGAAAATGCCATAGGCTTGAAACAAAAATGATAAAAGGAAGTAGTCTTATTATCATACTTGGAATATAAAGCGAGGTAAGCATCAGAGGCACGAAAACAGGGACATTCAAATTTTTAAAAAACTCAATTTCTTCAAATAAGTTAAATATTAATCCGAAACAGAAGACAATAAGAACAGTTATTAAAATTCTTTTAAAATAACCTGCAAGCAAATATTTAAACAACACTTTATTCATTTTCTAAGAGACTCTCTCGAAAGTTTAATAACTAAAAAATAATATGTTGAACAAATCAAAACTAATGGAGAAATTAAAAATATCATAGCTAAAAGTTTTGAAATTCCAGTAAAACGAATTATTAATTCAGCGTATAGAAGTATTAAAAAACTAAAAGTAAATATGCTGTATTTGTTTATTAAAAGAGACTCTTTTCTGCTCTGTGTTTTTATTAATAAAAAGGAACAAATAAGAGAAACAACTGGAATATACAGTGGTAAAATTAACCGTCTATTTAATACAGTTAAAATTTCTTTTTTTGCTTTTTCATCACATTCTAATGACAATAAACACTCAATGAGGTTTTTAGTACTTCTTTCTTGAAATTTTGGAACTGTGATCGTATCTGTTTTTAGATTATTAAGATCTACATTTAATTGTTCAAATTTGACTACTTGATTTTCAAAATTATTTTTATCAGCAGAAATAATTTGACCTTCAAATAGTATTAACTTTTTTTCTTCTACTATTCCCTCCTTAGCTGTAATTGTTGTTGATGATGAACTAGACTTTGTATCTGTCAAATTTTTAAGTACATTTGCCTCGTCATATATAAAAATTTTTTTAATTTGATTTTGAAACTTTTCTTCAACCAAAAAAGTAAAACCTGTAAATGAATCACTAAATTGCTGTACTCGTATTGTTGGTATAAAAGAATTATAACCTTCTTTATTTAAAAGAACTCTTGATTTAAATAAAGTGTACGGTGTTATAAAAGCAGAAAAAATTATATAAAAAGAAACAATAAATATTGAAATTAATAAAAATAAATTAACTAGTCTTAATTTTTTCACTCCCGAGGTCCATAAAATTATAAATTCATTCTCTTGAATTTGCTTAACTATAAAAAATACTAAGGCCAGTAAAAACGAAAGAGGTATCAATTTTGTTAATATTCCAAACAAATTTAGAACAGAATATTGAAAATATATTGCTACAGAATAACCACTTTCAACTATTAAATCTAAGAAGTTTACCGCTCTAACGGTTAAAGCTATCGTCGATAATCCAAATAAAATAACTAAAAAAGTTTTAAGAACCTCTATAATATAGTTTTGATAAATTTTGTTTTGTAGCATTGCAATATAATGTATATAAATAAAGCAACCTAAAAATAATTTCAACCAATGGTTTAACTATGACCAAATTTTCGTTGAAAATTGATATATTTGGACATATACCACTCAACGCTATTAGGGTTTATTTATAAATTATGTCTATTAAAATTAATTATTCAAACAAAGCTAGCAGCAAATCCTCAGATAACCTGGTGTTGTTTTCTGGTGAAAAATTTAATTTAAGTAATTTGAAAAAATTTCTTTCAAACTCTGAGTTTTCTTACATTGATGATTTGTTAAAAAGCAGCGATTTAAAAAAAAACTTATTAGTTTTTGAAGTTAGTTCAAAAAAAAAAATTGTTTTAGTTTCAATTAAAAATAATTTGAAAACCTCTGAAATTGAAAACTTAGGTGGAGAATTTTATAATAGTATTAATCAAGGCAAGAGTAGTGAATATTTTTTAAACTTAGATAGCACAATATTAAAGAAAGAAAATTTGATTAGCCATTTTCTTCATGGATGTAAACTAAAATCTTATAAATTTAATAAATATAAAACAAAAAAAGAAACAAGAGTCATTTCTTTAAATGTTATAGGAAGTAAAAATAAACCTTCTACACAAAATCAATTAAAATTTAAAGCTTTAGAAGAAGGAACATTCTTTGCAAGAGACTTAGTTTCAGAACCAGGAAATATTTTACATCCAGATGAATATGCAAAAAGAATAAGCTTACTCAAAAAAGATGGCTTGAAAGTAAATATTTATGATGAAAAAAAATTAAAGAAACTTGGTATGAATGCTTTGTTAGGAGTTGGACAAGGAAGTATTAGAGGATCTTATCTAGCAACAATGGAATGGAACGGTGCAAAAAATAATTCAAAGCCTTTAGCTTTTGTTGGTAAAGGAGTTTGTTTTGATACAGGAGGATATTCTTTAAAACCTGCAAAGTTTATGGAAGACATGACTTATGACATGGCAGGCTCTGCTGCAGTTGTTGGATTAATGAAAAGTTTAGCTTTAAGAAAAGCAAAAATTAATGCTGTTGGAGTTGTAGGTTTAGTTGAAAATATGGTTAGTGGAAATGCTCAAAGACCAGGTGATATTGTAAAATCATATAGCGGTAAAACTATAGAAGTATTAAATACAGATGCAGAGGGTCGATTAGTTTTAGCTGATGCTTTGACTTTTACTGAAGAAAAATTTAAACCAAAATTTATAGTCGACTTAGCAACTTTAACAGGAGCTATAATCGTTTCTTTAGGATCTGAGTATGCCGGGCTATTTTCTAATGATGACAAACTATCAAAACAAATTTTAACTGCTGGTGAAAAGGTTGAAGAAAAAGTATGGAGAATGCCTCTTCATAAAAATTATGATAAATTAATGAATTCTAAGAACGCAGATGTTCAAAATATCAATTATGTCGGAGGAGCAGGATCTACAACAGCAGCACAATTTTTACAAAGATTTATTATAAACAAAACTCCATGGGCACATTTAGATATTGCAGGCATGGCATTTTCAAAATATGGAGGAGCATTAAATTCAGGAGGAGCAACAGGATTTGGTGTAAGATTATTAAATCAGTTAATCGAAGAAAATTATGAGTAATTTAGAACAAACACTTTCAATTATTAAACCAGATGCAGTCGAAAGAAATTTAATTGAAAATATAAAATCTATTTTTATAAAAAATAATCTTATAATTAAAGATGATAAAAAAATACATATTACAAAAGAGGAGGCGGCAGAATTTTACAAAGTTCACCAATCTAAGCCTTTTTATGATGATTTGTGTTCTTATCTGTCTTCAGGCCCTATAGTTGTAATGATTTTAGAAGGTAAAAATGCGGTTTCTACTAATAGAGAGTTAATGGGTGCAACAGATCCAAAAAATGCTAAAGAAAATACAATTAGAAAAATGTACGGCTTATCAATCGACAAAAATTCAGTTCACGGCTCAGATTCGATTGATAATGCCAAAAAAGAGATAAATTTTTTCTTTAATAATTAGGTATATCTAAAAATATTAATTAAGGCCTCAGGATAGGCTCTGTGCTCCTTTTCTTGAGTTTTTCTCTTAAGCAATTCTTTATTGTCTTCTTTATTAATAAAAAAACTTTTTTGAATAATTTTTTTTCCACTGTCTAATTTTTCATTAACAAAATGTACAGTACAACCAGTTTTTTTTTCTTTACTTTGTAAAACTCTTTCAAATGTATTTAACCCTTTAAATTTTGGAAGTAAAGATGGATGGATATTTATAATATGTTTTCCAAAATCTTTTATAAATTTTTTTGAAATAATTTTCATATATCCAGCTAATAAAATCAAAGATATGTCATGTTTTTTTAACTTTATTAGAATTTCTTTTTCAAAATTTCTTTTATGAGTATTTATTATTAAATAAGGAATTGAATTTTTTTTTGCAATCGATACACCTTTTGCTTTCGCATTGTTACAAACTACAAAACTAATCTTAACAGGGAAACTATTATCTCTTGAACTTTTAATTAGTGATTTTAAATTTGATCCGTAACCCGATATAAAAACACTTGCCTTTTTTTTTACCATTTTAAAGAATTATAAAGATTTATTTTTTTTTTATTTTTAGATAAGCTTCCTATTTCGTACGGAAAATAATTCTTCGGAAAGTATTTTGTAATTTTATTTTTATTTTTTTTATCTATTATTATACAAAATCCTACCCCACAATTAAATGTTTTTAACATTTCATGGTCAGAAATATTTTTTGATTTTAGCCACTTAAAAATTTTTTTTGTTCGAATTTTTGATAAGTCGATATTTATAGATAGTTCCTCTGGTACTGACCTTTTAATATTTTCAATCAGTCCACCACCAGTAATGTGGGCAGCTGAATTTATTAAATTTTTTTCTGCTAATTTTAAAATTTCTAAAGTATAAATTTTGGTAGGTTTTAATAATTCATTTTTTAAATTTTTTGATATACTTTCTTTTTTGATAATTGATCTGACTAAAGAATAACCATTTGAATGAATTCCATTAGATGGTATTGCAAAAATTAAATTACCATTTTTTACTTTTTTTTTACTTAATATTTTCTTTTTTGAAACTATTCCGACACTAAAACCTGCTAAATCAAATTTATCTTTTGAGTAAATTCCTGGCATCTCAGCAGTTTCACCTCCGATTAAACTGCATTTTGAAAGTTCACATCCTTTTATTATTCCACTTAATATTTTTTTTGTTCTTTCTAAATTTAATTTTCCAACCGCAATATAATCTAAAAAAAATAATGGTTTAGCCCCTTGAACTATTAAATCATTTACACACATTGCTACTAAGTCAATTCCTATAGTATGAAATTTTTTAAACCTATTGGCTAAATCTAATTTAGTGCCGACTCCATCTGTGGCGGACACAATAATTGGATCTTTGATTTTAAGATTGCTGATATCAAATAAAGACCCAAAAGATCCGATATTATCGGGATTAAATGCCTTGTCCGTTTTTTTGACATTTTTCTTAGATACTTTAGCAATGTGATCAACAAATTTGTTAGCAACGGAAATATTTACGCCACTTTTTTTGTAACTATTTTGTATTTTTTTCATCAATAAAAATGATAATTAGCTAATTATGAAAAATATTATATTTATATTTTCCATATTAATTATTTTCTCTAAAACTGGAAATGTTTTATCTGATAATAATATTTTTAATGTTAATAATATTGAGATAATTGAAGAAAACAAATCAAACAAAGAAAGGGTTATAAATCAAGCATTTATTAAAGGTTTTAACCAATTAATAAATAGACTTCTGTTAGAAGACGATTATAAAAAAGTATCTAATACAAATTTACAACAAATTCAAAAATTAATTTCACATTATCAAATTATAAACCCAAAGGACGAAGTTTCAAAAAAAAATAATAATTTTTCAAAAATGAATATTTTTTTTGATAAAGAGAGAATTCACAACTTCTTTTATAAAAAAAATATTCTTTATTCAGATATAATAAACACTGAAGTAGTCTTATTTCCTTTATTAAAAGTTAAAGATCAGTATTTTATTTATTCACAAAATTACTTTTATAAAAACTGGAGTAGTCGTGATACTGATAATTTAATTCAATATACTTTACCTTCAGAAAATATAGAAAATATAGAGAAAATCAAATCAAACATACAAAATATTTATCAATTAAATATTTCAGATTTATTTAAAGAATATGAATTAGATAATATCGTTTTTGCAAATATCGAAATTTCAGAAAATTCAGCAGAGGTTTTTTTAAAAACAAGGATAGAGGGAAAAAAAATAAACAGAAATATATCAATAAAAAGAAAACAAACAATTGAAGACAAAAAGTTTTATAATGAAATTATAATTGAAGTAAATAATTTAATAAAAGATCTGATAAAATCACAAAACTTAATAGATGTCAGAACACCTTCATTTTTAAATGTAAAGATTGATTTGAATAATAAAAATAATTTGGTTGTGTTTGAAAATCGTGTGAAGAATATAGATTTAATTGACAATTTTTATGTTCAACAATTGAATAAAGATTATGTGTTAGTAAAAATAAAATATTTAGGTAAGATAAATAAAATTATGAACAAACTCAAAGATCAAAGAATTGACCTTAAAATGATAAACGGTCAATGGAAAATAAGTTTAATTTGATGGGTCAACTTGTATTTAAATTTCCTTTTAAAACAAAGTATTATGAACAGGACTATTATGTTTCTAGCAATAATTTCTCAGCATACCGTTTAATTGAGAGTTGGCCTAACTGGCCTGGCAAATGGGTAAATATATTTGGTCCGACGGGATGTGGAAAGACACATTTGTCAAATATTTTAAAAAAAAAAATTAGTTCGGTAGTTATTTCTGATGCAAAAAAAATTAATGATCAGGCAATACTTAAATACAAAAATTTTAAATGTCTGATAATTGATAATTTCACACAAAACATTGAGGAAAAAGTTCTTTATTCATTAATTAATCAATCAAAACAACTTGAAAGCTTTATTGTTATTAATTCAAAATTACCAATTAAAGATATTAAATTTGATCTAGATGACTTGAAGTCTAGAGCAAGAAGTTTTGTAAGTTTAGGCATTGAACTGCCTACAGATGACTTATTAAGAGTGATAATATCTAAATCTTTTTCAGATAAACAATTAGATATAAATCCTAGGGTATCTGAGTACATTATTAAAAATGTTGAGCGTTCTTATGAAAAAGTCTTTAAATTCATTAGGGAAATTGATGAATTGTCTTTATCTTCTGGAAAATCAATTAATATTAATTTAATAAAAAAAGTATTAAGCAATGAATAAATATAGATCACACAATTGTTCTGAATTAAATGAAAAAGATAATTTAAAAATTGTTTCTTTATCGGGCTGGCTACACAGAAAAAGAGACCATGGGAATTTACTTTTTATAGATCTTAGAGATCATTATGGACTTACTCAATGCGTAATAGAAAATAACAACAAATTTTTTAATCTATTGGAGAAAGCAAAACCTGAGACAATTCTTAATATCAAAGGTAAAGTTGTTAAACGAGAGAAAGGCACTGAAAATCTTGAACTCGGTACTGGAAAAATTGAAGTCAACATTCAAGAGGCCAAAATTTTATCGCATTCAAAAGATTTGCCAATGCCTGTATTTGGAGAACAAGACTACCCTGAAGACATAAGGTTAAAATATAGATTTCTTGATTTAAGAAGAGAAGAAATGCACAGAAATATTATTCTTAGATCTAAAGTTATTTCCTATATCAGAGAGGAAATGCTTAAATTAGGTTTTTTAGAATTTCAAACCCCAATTTTAACTTCCTCAAGTCCTGAAGGCGCAAGAGATTTTTTAGTCCCTAGTAGATTAAATCCAGGTGAATTTTATGCGTTACCACAAGCGCCACAACAATTTAAACAATTAATTATGGTTTCAGGATTTGATAAATATTTTCAAATTGCGCCGTGTTTTAGAGACGAAGATGCTAGAGCTGACAGGAGTCCAGGAGAATTTTATCAACTCGATTTAGAAATGTCTTTTGTAGAACAAGAAGATGTATTTGAAGTTGTAGAAAAATTAATGAAGAATGTTTTTAAAAAATTTTCCTCAAAAAGATTAATGAGTGAAAAATTTCCTAAAATTTCCTATAAAGAATCTATGCTTAAGTATGGAACAGACAAGCCTGATTTAAGAAATCCGTTATTAATAAATGATATTTCAAATATTTTTATTAGAGATGATGTAAAATTTGATATTTTCAAAAAATTAGTAAAGTCTGGTTCAGTAGTAAGATGCCTAGTGATTAAAAACTCAGCAAATAAACCAAGAAGTTTTTTTGATGGAATTGATAAATGGGCAAAAGAGCAAGGTGCGTCAGGTCTAGCTTATTTTACGATTGAAAAAAATGAAAAAATTTCTGCAAAAGGTCCAGTTGGTAAGTTTTTTGGAGAAGAATCTATAAAAGAAATCATGAAAATTTGTAACGCTGATATTGGAGATAGTATTTTTTTATCTTGTGGAAAAAGTAATGAAGTAGAAAAAATTTTATCTATAACTAGAGACAAATTAGGAGAAGATTTAAAGCTAATTAATGACAAATTATTCGCTTTTTGCTGGATAGTTGATTATCCAATGTATGAGCTTGACGAACAAACAAAAAAAATAAAATTTAGTCATAACCCTTTTTCTATGCCTCAAGGAGACATAGAAAAATTAGATTATGAAAAACCTCTAGAAATAAAAGCTTATCAATACGATATTGTTTGTAATGGTGTTGAGTTATCTTCAGGAGCAATAAGAAACCATATTCCTGATTTAATGTATAAATTATTTTCTATCGCCGGTTACACTAAATTACAAGTTGAAGAAAAATTTAGTGGTATGTTAAATGCTTTGAGTTACGGCGCTCCTCCTCATGGCGGTATAGCGCCGGGTATAGATAGAATTGTAATGTTACTCGCTAATGAAAAAAATATAAGAGAAGTTACCTTGTTCCCAATGAATCAAAACGCTCAAGATTTAATGATGAAAGCTCCTTCTAAAGTGGATGAAAAACAACTTAAAGAACTTGGTTTAAGTCTAGTTATTAAAAAGGATTAGTTTTTAGATTTAAGATTTATTCTTACATCAGTAAGGTCGACTAATTTTTCTTCATAATTGCTTCTAACAAAACCTTTAGAAGTAATATTTTTGACAATTTTTAGAAATTTATCATCAG
>MDSZ01072799.1_pt1 | contig 10824 bp, 9 predicted proteins | sample 811201 | NCBI WGS metagenome assembly MDSZ01 (sample SAMN05326647, study PRJNA326480) | marine metagenome | isolation source: seawater | place: Indian Ocean: North | collected 2010
AAACTCTCAAAATTGTATCCACTGTAAGACCTGTGATATCAAAGAACCCTCTCAAAATATCACATGGGTTGCTCCTGAAGGTGGTGGCGGTCCAAAGTACGGAAACATGTAAAAATTCTGTTGCTTTTATATAATAGAAAGCATATTGGCTTCCCAATATGTATAAAATTATAAAAAATTCTTGGGCACTTTTTACTGGTTTCGGAATAATTATTATATCTCATGGATTTCAAGGAAACTTACTAGGTATTAGATCTGTAATAGAAAACTTTAACTTTATTGCAACAGGAACAATGATGTCTGGATATTTTATTGGTTTTTTTGTTGGAGCAAATGTTATTCCAAAACTCGTTACTAAAGTGGGACATATTAGAGTTTTTGCTGCTTTCGCTTCGATGGCATCTTTGAGTTCATTAGTTCATGTTGTTTTTGTTGATCCAATCGTTTGGGTTTTAGCTAGATTTTTAACAGGTTTTAGCATGATTGGTATTTTTGTAATTGTTGAAAGTTGGTTAAATGATCGTGCAAATAATAAAACCCGGGGAAAAGTTTTATCTTTATATATGTTAATAACTTATATAGGGATGGCTTTAGGAAATCTTTTATTAAATATAAGTTCACCTAAAAATTACGAACCTTTTATTTTAATTTCTTTATTATTTTCAATAGCTTTAATACCAATACTTTTAACAAAAAGAAAACCTCCAAAATTTAAAAAAACAAGCTCAATAAATATTAAAGAACTTTTTAAAATTTCTCCCTTTGGAACAGTATCAATGTTTTGTACAGGTTTTATTTTTGCTCCTATATTTACTTTACTGTCAGTTTATGCTGTTACAATGAAATTATCTATTTTTGAAACCTCTCTATTACTTGTAGGCGTGATGTTGGCAGGTGCTTTGTTTCAATGGCCAATTGGATCAGTTTCAGATAAATATGATCGTAGAATTATTATAATCCTATCTTCAATAGCTGCTTGCTTTTTTTCAGTTATGGCAATACTTGTTTCGGGTGCGGGTGCTTCCTTGCCAAATTTATTTTTAGAAACAACAGTTAGCTTTAATTATTTTTCAACTGTGATGGATAAAACCAGGTTGTTTTTATTTATCATATTATTAGCAGGAGTAACTCTACCGCTTTTTTCATTAAATCTTGCTTTAGTAAATGACCAAATCCCTAAAGAAAAATTTGTTGCAGCAGGTGGAGGTTTAAATATAATTTTCGGTCTTGGAGCTATAGCGGGACCAATTATCTGTTCTGCATTTATGAAAATTCTTGGGCCTAATGGTTTTTTTATACATTTAATAATTTTTTTAATTTCAATTATTATCTTCGGAATTTATAGATTAAGCCAAAGAGAGCATGAAGAAAATCCTGAATCAACATTTACTCCTTTGCCTTCAAGCATTACTCCTTTAGGTATTGAGTTAGATCCAGATACTGGTGTTGATTTATCTAATACTTCAAATGATAAAAAATAGTTCAGCAATAACAATTGTATTAATTGCAGGTCTTTTTTGGTCATTTGGCCCCCTTGTAGTAAGAAACATTGATAATGCACAATCAATACCTTGGCAGTATCTTTTTTTTAGAGGTTCAGTAATTTTTTTAGTTTTAAATATTTATCTATTTCTTAAAGAAGGTTCTAAATTTTTAAATAATTATAGCAGAATAGGTCTTTCAGGAATTATTGGTGGTATCAGCCTTGGTATTGCCAATATCACTTTTATTTTATCATTAACCTCCACAACAGCAGCAATGACAATGTTAAGTATAGCAGCAATGCCATTTATGGCTGCGATACTCGCATATATTTTTTTAAAGGAAAAAATTTCTCGAACGACATTGTTAGCTATAATTATTTCAGCAATTGGAATTATCTTTATTTCATTTGATGCTAAGGGTGATAAATCATTATTTGGATTGATTAATGGTTTGATTTCTGGTTTAGGATTTGCAGGGTTCACAGTTTCTCTCAGGTGGCGAAAAGAAACTCCAAAATTTACTACTGTTGCAGTAGCAGGAGTTTTTTGTGCAGTCTATTCTCTCTTAGTATTATATTTTTCTGAAAACCATCTTTTGATTTCTTTAAAAAATACCTCATTGTCAGCGTTACACGGATTTTTAGTGTGTACTGGCATTATATTGTATGCATCTAAATCGAAATACTTACCTTCTGCAGATTTAACTCTTTTATCTTTAACAGAGGTTTTAGGAGGTATTTTTTGGGTATGGCTACCACTATTTGGGGTAAATGAAACTCCAAGTTTAAATACTTTAATTGGAGGAACAATTATTACTTCAGCAATAATTTTTTACGGATTTAATGCTAAAAGAAGAGTTTATAAATATTAATTAAATATTTATTAAATCTATTAATCTTTTTCTAAAATAATCTTCAAAAGATCGATTGCAAGTTAACAAAATTTTTTCTTTTAAGTTATAAATTGAACAATCTATTCTAGCAATTAATGTTTGGGCCATCGAGAAATTAGGAAAATTCTTTTCACGGAAATCAAATTGTGTTAATTTGTTTAGGAATTCAATTTTATTTTTTCCTGAAATCTCAAAATACACTTGTCCATAAGAATAATCAGATGCAAGTATATTTTCATGTAAATTTAAATTAGATACAATTTTTATAATATCTTTATAATTTTTTTCGACTAGAAAAATCAAACTCCATTGATCAAAAGAATTTTTGCCAAAAATTAAATCTTTATTCTCTACTATTTCAAGATTTTTTGCAGGCGGAAGTATAGAAATTTCCTTGTTAACTATTTGATTAAAATCATCTTTTCCATTTCCTCTTATCACCATCTGCTGAAAATTTTTTTGAACAATATCTAGATCTTTTATAGAGATTATCTTTTTCATGATATTAGCCTTTTATTTTCTGGGTCAATAAATACTGGGTTAACAATTTCAACAGGAATGTTTTTTGTTCCTTTCGATTTAGAAACAAACAGTTTTTTTCCCATCATTTTATTTCCGCCCTTAATCATAGCCATTGAAATGCAATGATTTAGATTTGGACTATGGTAACTTGAGGAAATATGTCCTAAATACTCAACAGGAGTTAAAATTTTTTTCGGAAGACTCTCACATTCTACAACATGTTGTCCTTCTTCAATAAATTCAGATTTATTTAAAGGTATTATTCCAACTAATTGTTTTCTGTCTTCTCTTACAGTATCACTTCGAGATAAAGATCTTTTTCCTATAAAGTCTTTTTTCTTTTTACCAATCATCCAATGAAAATTAATGTCCATTGGAGTTACTGTACCATCTGTTTCTTGCCCTATTACCACATAGCCTTTTTCAGCTCTGAGTAGGTGCATAGTTTCGGTGCCATATGGAACAAGTTGATGGCTTTTACCGTGTTTAAATATTTCTTTCCAAAGGTCTAATGCATAAATTGGAGAAACATATATTTCATAACCCAATTCTCCAGTAAAACTTGCTCTCATTATTCTTGCAGTTGAATTTTTATAATCAAAAGTTTTAAAAGTCATAAATGGAAAATTATCGTTGCTAAAATTTATATCTGTGAAAACCTTGCTCATTATTTCTCTGCTTTTTGGTCCGCTAATATTAAATGTGGTGAATTGCTCGGTAATCGAATTAAGATATACTTGTAAATGTGGCCATTCAGTTTGAAGAAATTCTTCCATATGTGATAAAACTTTAGGAGCTCCGCTAGAAGTAGTAGTGGCTATAAAATGTTGATCACTAATCTTGCAAACTATTCCATCGTCCATAATCATTCCATCTTCTCCAAGCATTAAAGCATACCTTGCAGTCATAGATTTCATTTTTGTAAAAGCATTCGTGTACATTAAATTCATAAATTCTAAAGCGTCTCTGCCTTTAATTTCTATTTTTCCAAGAGTGCTACCATCTAAAATTCCTGCAGTTTGTCTTGTTTGTTTTGACTCTCTTTGCACGGCTTGTTGCATTGTTTCTTCCTCATGTTTTTTAAAAAACCAAGGTCTTTTCCATTGTCCTACATCTTCAAATATTGCTTTATTTTTTATGTGCCAATCATGTATTGGAGTTTTTCTTTCTGGATCATAATATTCATAAGTGCTTCTTCCGGCTATTGCACCGAAACTTAATGGGGCGTATGGAGGCCTATAGGTAGTTGTGCCTACTTCTGAAATACTTTTGTTTAAAAGTTTTGAGACTATGCCAAGTGAATTAATACTACTTATTTTTCCTTGGTCAGTTCCCATACTATTTGTTGTATATCTTTTTAAATGTTCTATACGATCATACCCTTCAGATATAGATTGCTTCAAATCTTTAGTCGTAACATCGTTATGTAAGTCAATAAATGACTTAGACCAATTAGATTTTTTATTGCTCTTAGTCTCCCATAATTCACTTATAGAATAATTTTCTGGAATATTTAAATCAATCTTAAGATTTGTTTTTGTTGTTGTTAATGAATTGAGCTTATTATTAATTTCATCACAAAGATTTTTAAAACTAAAATTTCCACTTACAGATCCTAAAGTAATTGTATTTTGAAATGGGGTATCAGGTTTAAAAGAGATTATTTTACTATCCCACTTCACTAGACCTTTAGATTGAGTAAATAAATGTATATCAGGGTTATATCCCCCTGAAATACACAACATTTCAGAATTTATTGTAAATTGCTTATTTTCTGATCTGATTATTACTTGTTTAACTTTTTTGTTTCCTTCGCACCCTTCAACTTCAGAATTAGGAAAAAATTTAATTTTATGTTTTTTTAAATAATCTTTTATATCTTTTTCGATATCATTTTCTTTTCTGCTGTCTATATATGCTTTTGGTTTACAGTCTAAGTCAACCAATGACTTGACCAAACTTGTAGTCGAAGAATTGTTTGTAAAAATAATTGGATTTATTTCTGGCGTCACACCAAATCTATGAATGTATTTCTCAAAAGATGAGGCAAGCATTATACCTGGAAGATCGTTATTTCTAAAAGAGATAAATCTTTCTATATGTCCATTAGCTAAAATTATATTTGTTGCTCTAATTTTGTGTAATGTAAGTTCAGATTTATTTGTGTCAATCCGCTTACCTGCAAACTTATCTTCTAGAGCGATTAAATGGTTTGTAAAGTTATAACTTGTTGCTAAAGTATTTTTGAGTATCTTAATATTTTTTGACTCTTTAATTAATCTTTCAGTTTCATTTATCCAATCAATTGTTTTTTTTCCTTCAATACTTTTAACTTTATTTGAATTTTTTAATATACCCCCTAAAAAACTATCTTGTTCAATTAATAAAACTTCGTCTTCTGTATTTATAAATTTTTTAGCACTAATTAAACCACTTAAACCCCCACCAACAATAACAATATCAACATTATGATTTTGATGGATACTTTTAGATCTAAAATTCTTTGGAGGTTTTCCGAGTCCAGCTGTTCTTCTAATCATTGGTTCATAAATATTTTTCCAAAATCCTTTTGGACCCATAAATGTTTTGTAATAAAACCCAGCTGAAAAAATTGGTGAAAGTATATTATTAAGATAACCAATATCAAAATTAAGTGAAGGCCAACGATTTTGGCTACTAATTTCCATCCCATCATAAACTCTTTTAATTGTCGCTCTAGTATTTGGTTCATTGTGTTCATTTAAAATTTGAACTAATGCATTAGGTTCTTCTACTCCGCAGGTGTATATTCCTCTTGGGCGATGATATTTAAAGCTTCTAGCAATTATTTTAATATTATTTCTAAGCAAGGCAGAGGCAATTGTGTCTCCTTCATAGGCTTCAAAAGACTTTCCATCAAAAAGAATCTTAATTTTTTTATTTGAAATATAATTAGAATTATTTTCTTTTGCTGGCATAAACTATTTTTTCACTGCAAAATTTCCTGAACCAACTTTAGGTTCGCCAGAAGGAGATTTCAGAGGATTTTGAAATTCATTTATCTCTGGTCTATTTTCACTTAGTTTGTAAATTTTTAAAATAGTATCTGTTGAAGTATCTCGAACAACATTAAACCATTTTCTGCATCCATGAGTATGAACCCATCTTTCATAAAAAACTCCTTTTGGGTTAGATCTGTAAAAAACATATTGACCCCACTCTTTATCACTTAAAGCACTTGGATCTTTAGGTCTTACTACATGAGCTTCGCCACCATTAGTAAATTCTGATTGTTCTCGCTCTCCGCAATATGGGCATTTTATTAAAATCATAACTAATGTGCTACAGCGGCTGCACCGTGTTCATCGATTAATCTTCCGTCTGAAAATCTCTCTAAATTGAATGGTGCATTAATTTTATGTGGCTCATCATTAGCTACAGTATGTGCAAATACATTTGCACTTCCGGGTGTTGCTTTAAATCCGCCAGTTCCCCACCCACAATTAAAATATAAACCTTTAACCTCACACTTACTAATTATTGGACTTGCATCAGGACAAATATCCACTATTCCACCCCATTGTCGTAGCATTTTCATTTTTCCAAATATTGGGTAAAGTTCAACAATAGCTCTTACAGTTTCTTCAATGACATCATAACCTCCTCTTTGTGTAAAAGAATTATATCCATCAGTGCCAGCGCCTATTACCAATTCCCCTTTATCAGACTGGCTTACATAAGCGTGAACAGCGTTAGACATAACAACTGTATTGATAACTGGTTTAATTGGTTCAGAAACTAAAGCTTGTAACGGTCTGCTTTGCAAGGGTAATCTTACGCCTGCTGTTTGTGCTAGAACACTTGTATGACCGGAGGCAACTACTGCAACTTTGTTTGCTTTGATAAATCCTTTTGATGTTTCAACCCCTTCTACTTTATGGTTATCAGTTTTAATATTTTTAACTTCACAGTTTTGTATAATATCTACACCCATCTCATTAGACCTTAATGCAAATCCCCAAGCAACTGCATCATGTCTAGCAACTCCTCCTCTAGGTTGGTAAGCTGCACCTAAGACAGGGTATCTTAAATTATCTGTGTTCATGATTGGAACTAATTCTTTTATTTCTTTTGTATCTAGCCATTGAGTATCTAGTCCATTCAATCTATTGGCACTTACTCTTCTTTTAATTTCTTTAATATCGTGCTCGTTATGAGCTAAATTCATAACTCCTCTTTGGCTAAACATCATATTAAAATTTAGTTCCTCTGATAAATTCTCCCACAATTTTATTGAGTGATCATAGAGATATGCGCTTTCATTCCACAAATAATTAGATCTTATAATGGTAGTATTTCTTCCTGTGTTTCCTCCGCCTAACCAACCCTTTTCAATAACAGCAATATTCTTAATTCCATGTTCTTTAGCTAAATAATAAGCGGTGCCTAATCCATGTCCTCCTCCACCTACTATAATTACATCGTAGCCCTTTTTTGGCTCAGGGCTTTCCCACATCTTTTGCCAATTTTCATTATTGGTAAAAGCATTTTTTATAAGGCTTAAAAATGAATATTTTTTTCTCACAACTCAAATTAGCAAAAAAGACGAAAATAACAAAAGAAATCCAAAGCAAAATAGTAACAGCTAATATTAAAATAACCCTTTTAAAATCAACATTTTATACAACTTGACAATTAATTCTAAAGATTGATAATCCATATATAGCGCTGATTTAAGTCAAATTGCTGAGCGCTTTAAAAATCCAGCTAAAGCGATGAAAACTATAACCACCGCTTTAGCAGGTGGTTTTTTTTTGAATAAATCTCAAAATTAAACCGGGTATTTGAACTATATTGTACACCCGACAATCTGTCGAAGTACTAAAAAGGAGGAAAAAAATGACTGACTTTAAACATCCAGAAACAATAGGTTTGCATGGGGGTGAGTATAGAAGTGACCCTGCTACAACAGCGGTAGCTGTTCCTATATATCAAACTAGCTCTTACCAATTTAAAGATGCTGAAACTGCCGCAAATTTGTTTGGTTTAAAAGAATTCGGTAACATTTACACCAGAATTATGAACCCAACTAATGATGTTCTTGAAAAAAGAGTTGCAGCTTTAGAGGGAGGTTTGGCTGCAGTAGCTGTAGGTTCAGGCCAGGCTGCTTCTGCATTTTGTATACAAAATGTATGTCAAGCAGGTGATAACATTGTTTCATCGACAGATCTATATGGTGGTACGGTAAATCTTTTTAAGAATACATTAAGTATGCAAGGTATTGAAGTAAGATTCGCTGACCCCAAAGATCCAAAAAACTTTGAAAAATTAACTGATGACAAAACAAGAGCCTACTATGGAGAATCGTGCCCAAATCCTTATTTGAGAGTTTTTCCAATTAAAGAAGTTGCGGATATTGGAAGAAAAAAAGGAATACCGCTTATAATAGATAACACTTCTTCACCGGTAATTTGTAAACCATTGGCTCACGGTGCGGCTGTTGTAATGCATTCATTAACAAAATACATTGGTGGTCATGGAACATCTATAGGTGGAATAATCATAGATGGAGGAAACTTCGACTGGGTAAAAAATGCTAAGAGACAACCACTTTTTAATGAGCCAGATCCAAGTTACAATGGTGCTGTGTGGGGAAGAGATGTGCCAAAACTTACAGGTGCAAATATCCCTTTTGCAATAAGAGCAAGAGTAGTTCTCCTAAGAGATCTTGGAGCACCACTTGCTCCTTTTAATGCCTTTCAAATAATTCAAGGTTTAGAAACAGTTGCCTTGAGAATGAAGCAACACTGCGCAAATGCAGAAAAAGTTGTACAATTTCTTGAAACGCAAAAAAAAGTAAAGAATGTAATTTATCCTACTAATCACCAAGGAGAAATCAAAGAGAGGGCAAAAAAATATATGAACGGTGGTTATGGATCACTAGTTGGAATGGATGTTGGCACAAGAGAAGCAGGTGCTAAGTTTATTGATAACTTAAAGATGCTTTATCATGTGGCTAATATAGGAGACGCAAGAAGTTTGGCAATCCATCCAGCAACAACAACACATAGTCAGTTGAATGATGAAGAATTATTGGCTGCTGGTGTAACGCCCGGTTATGTTAGACTTTCAATTGGTATAGAGCATCCGGATGATATTATTGCTGATATCAAACAAGCATTAGCTGCTTAAGAATTAATTTATGGCCTCAATTTATTTAATTGGGGCCAAGAAGCTTTATTTTTTTTTATTTTAGATTGAAAAACTATCGCAAGTTCTCTAGGAGATTTTTTTGTTTGAAAAAAATTATTCATCAAATTGTTTTCTATCTTTAAAGTCATATCTTTAATTTTATTTGGTTGTGGATACTTTTTTGCAATTTTTAGTGCTTTCTCTTTTACAGCAAAGTTTGTTAAGGAAATTTGTTCCTTAGCAATTTTACAAAACTCTGATCTTGTGCTTTCAATAAAAGAAATGCATTTTTCTTTCTTGCTCTCAGGATTTACTCTTTCAGCATAAGCTTTAGCATGCTCTAACGGACTTTTCCCTGTTTTATGTTTTACTCCATAACTTACTGCAGAGTTCAAGGAGGATTGAAGCATTTTTCCACTAGATGCTCCGCTAATTGACGAGCTAAGAAAAGCAACTGACTCGGCGCAACCGCTAAGCAATAACATAGTTGTTAATAAGACTAAAAATTTCCTCATACTTACTTCTAATTAAATCTTAAGCTATTGAATTTATTTAAATATAAATACAAATACTCCGTTCATTATGAGTATATCAAATACAACCTGTAATAGAAGAGTGAAAGTTATGTAATTGTCCTTAAAGGTTTGTTTTTTACGCAAGCTTCAAGATTTTCAATCATTTGAGAGTAAAATTTTGAGTAGTTTTCAGCAGTTACATATCCAATATGGGGCAACAAAAAAGCGTTAGTAAAAAATCTCAGTTTATGATCTTGTGGAAGTGGTTCTTTATCGTAAACATCTAAACCAACTCCAGCTATAGTCTCGTCCTTGAGTGCTTGTATTAAGTCTTTTTCATTGATGATTTGCCCCCGTGATGTATTTATTAAAAAAGAAGTTTTCTTCATCATTTGAAATTCCTTTTTTGAAATTAAATTTTTATACCTTTCTCCAAGAACAACATGAATAGAAATAATATCCGAATTTTTAATAAGATCATCCTTGCTCATTGGTAAAACTCCAAGTTTATTTGCATCTGATAAATTTAAATTTTCACTCCATGCACACACCTGCATACCAAAAGCTTTTGCAATCTTAGCCACTTGTGATCCTATTTTTCCTAGTCCAATTAAACCTAAAAGTTTTCCTTTTAGTTCCAGACCGATAGTTGTTTGCCAATATCCTTGAAACATATTATCTGTTTCCTGTTTTAAATTTCTTAATAAGCCTAAAATCAAAGCCCAAGTTACTTCCGCTGCAGGATTTGAGTTAATTTCTGTTCCGCATACTATAATTTTATTCTTTTTTGCAGTTTCTAAATCAATTGCATTATTTCTCATCCCTGATGTCATTATAAATTTCAATTTAGGTAATGATGATATCAAATTTTTAGTAATCGGAGTTCTTTCTCTCATAATAAAAATTGCTTCAAATCCCTCTAAAGCTATTATTGCTTCATTTTCATTTTCAAATGGCTCTACAAAAACTTTAAACTCAAATTTTCCTTGAAATTTTTCAACATCAATGATTTGTCTAAATGCGTCTTGATAGTCGTCTAGAACTGCAACTTTAACCATTTACTTTCCTATTAGATAGATAAATACCAGTTAATATTAAAGTTGCTCCAGCAAAGTGATACAGTTCAAATTTTTCCTTAAAGATAATTATAGCCATGATAGCACTGAATAAAGGCATCAATTGAACAAACATGGTAGATCTATTTGGGCCAATTATCTGAACACCTTTTTGCCAGCAGTAA
>MDSZ01113673.1_pt1 | contig 10824 bp, 8 predicted proteins | sample 811201 | NCBI WGS metagenome assembly MDSZ01 (sample SAMN05326647, study PRJNA326480) | marine metagenome | isolation source: seawater | place: Indian Ocean: North | collected 2010
AAAATTTTTTGATAGCAAATCTTTTTAAATTCAAATTTAATGTCTAATAATATTTTAATTACTGGAGTTTCTGGATTTATAGGTTTTCATTTAACTCTTAAACTCCTGGAAAGTGGATTTAGAGTTGTTGGAATCGACAATATGAATGATTATTATGAAGTCTCTCTTAAAGAGGCAAGATTAAATGAAATTTATAGATTATCAAAAAAATATGGTACTAATTTCAATTTCAAAAAGTTTGATATCAAAGATCCCATCAAAGTAAAAGAAGTATTTAAAAAATATAAACCCGAAATAGTTTTCCACTTAGCTGCACAAGCTGGGGTAAGATACTCAATTTTGAATCCAAAATCATATGTAGACTCAAATTTAATTGGCTTTGCAAATATTTTAGAGGGTTGTAGAGAGTATTCAACTAAAAATCTAATATATGCAAGCAGTAGCTCCGTATATGGTGGAAATTCTAAAATTCCTTTTTCTGAAGAAGATCCAGTAGATCATCCTCTTAATCTTTATGCTGCTTCAAAAAAAGCTAATGAACTAATGGCTCATTCTTATAGCAATTTATATGGTATACCATGCACTGGAATCAGGTTTTTTACCGTTTATGGTCCTTGGGGAAGGCCTGATATGGCTCCAATGATTTTTACAAAATCAATAATTTCCAAAAAACCAATAAAAATTTTTAATAACGGTGAAATGTATAGAGACTTCACTTATATCGATGATGTAATAAATATACTTTTAAAACTAACGGATAAGCCCGCAATCCCAGATATTAATTTTTTCGAAAATGATCCCAATCCGGCCGTAAGTTGGTGCCCTCATATGATTTTTAATTTAGGAAGAGGACAGTCAATTAAACTAACTGAGTTTGTTGATATCTTGGAGGAGGAACTGCAAATAAAATGTATAAGAGAATATCTTCCTCTACAAGATGGTGATGCAAAGGCAACTTGGGCAGATACAAGTAAAATTCAGAAATGGTTAGGTTTAAAACCAAATATCAACTTAAAAGACGGTTTAACAGATTTTGTAGATTGGTATAAAAATTATTATTTGTAATTCTATTTAGGTCTACCTACCATAATCATCTTTAAATCTCAAAATATCATCTTCACCAAGGTAAGAACCACTTTGAACTTCTATTAAAACTAAAGGCAACTTACCAGGATTAGATAACCTATGTTTTGCACCTAAAGGTATATAGGTACTTTGATTTTCAGATAAAAACAATTCTTCGCTATCAATTTGAACCTTGGCAATACCTTTTACAACTATCCAATGCTCAGCACGATGATAATGCATTTGCAAAGACAATGAAGATCCGGCATTAACTTCGATTCTTTTTACTTGCCATCTATCATCCTCAGCCACAGAGATATAACTTCCCCAAGGTCTATATATCTTTCTATGTTTTTTAGCTTCAATTTTACCTTGCATTTCTAAATTTTTTACAATAGATTTAACTTCTTGACTATCATCTTTATTTGAAACCAAAATGGCATCATTAGTTTCTACAACAACTAAATCCTTAATTCCCAATGCCACTAAAAGTCTATTTTCAGATCTCAAATAACAACCTTTTGTATCGCTAGTATAAATTTCTCCTGATTTTACATTTTGATCTCTATCTTTTTTTTCATGTTGCCACAAAGATTTCCAACTACCTATATCGTTCCAACCCACATCTAAAGGGAAAACAACGCCGTTTCTGGTTTTTTCCATTACTGCGACGTCAATTGAAATTGAAGGGCACTTTTTGAATGCATCTTTATTGATTCGTTGAAAATCCAGATCATTGTACTCGTACTTAATAGCTTCTTTACAAGCTCTTATAACCTCAGGATTATATTTTTTCAGCTCTTCAACAATTGAACTTGCTTTGAAAAGAAACATTCCACTATTCCAAGTATAATTATCATTTTTAATTAGTTTTTGAGCTAATTTCAGATTTGGTTTTTCTATGAATTTTTCAATTTTTCTTGCCTTAAAATCTTGAGAAAGTTCCTTTTCACAAGCTTCAATATAGCCATACCCAGTCTCTGGGGAAGTTGGTACGATCCCAAAAGTTATCAATTTTCCATCTTGAGCAAAATCTCTTGCACGATCAATTGCATTAATAAACTCTAAGCCATTTTCAATTTTATGATCCGATGCAAGAACTAAAATAATAGCTTCTTTATCAAACTCTATAGCTTTAAAAGCTGCCAAAGCAATTGCTGGGGCTGTATTTCTTGGATATGGTTCAAGAATAATGGACATTGGATGAACATTAATTTCCCTCATTTGCTCAGCGACTATAAATCTATGTTCTTCGTTACATATTAAAATCGGTCTTTCTGAATTTTCTAATAACTTGATTCTCTCTTGAGTTTGTTGAAGAAGAGATTTATTACTATCATTACTTAAATCTATAAATTGTTTAGGGAAGCTTGCTCTTGATAAAGGCCAAAGTCTTGTACCTGTCCCTCCGCATAATATTACTGGTATAATTTTACATTTCATATTTTTTAGAAGTATTTCATATTTATCTACAAATAATTAAATCAAACTATCTTAAGTTATCTTTTCAGGAACAAGTTCATTAATTAATTTTATAGTAGCCACTTCATCATAATCTTCAAGATGTTTTTGAAGTTTTTTTAATTTGTTTACAACAACTTCATAGGGTAAACAAGACTCATTAGTTTTATAAATTAATGGATGTTTTGTTAATTCAGCCTTTCCTCCAATTAATAATTCTTCTTTAAGTTTTTCCCCAGGTTTTAGGCCAGTATAAATTATTTCTATATTTCCATCTTTACTTTTATCTTTTAGTTTCAAACCACTCAAGAAAATCATTTGTTCAGCAAGTCTTCTTATTTTGATAGGTTCCCCCATATCTAATAAGAAGACTTCTCCCTCACCTTTACTCAAGAAAGCAGATTGTATAACCAATTGAGCAGCTTCTGAGATTGTCATAAAATATCTTATTACCTCAGGATGAGTTATTGTTAAAGGCCCACCATCTTTGATCTGTTTCTGAAAAATATTAACTACAGAACCAGAAGAGCCTAAAACATTTCCAAATCTTACGGAAGAAAATCGAGTTGATAATAATTCTTTTTCATTTTCTTTCTTCATATCTTCTACAAAAGCTCCTAATATCAGTTCCGAAATTCTTTTAGTTGCACCCATTAGACTTGATGGTCTAACTGCTTTATCTGAAGAAATTAATATTAGTTGTTCTACCTTCGATGCTCTCGCATATTCACACAAATATAAAGTTGAAAAAATATTATTTTTAATTGCCTCTATCTTATTACTTTCTAAAAGGGAGACATGCTTATAAGCAGAAGCATGAAAAACGATTTGAGGTTTATATTTTTTGAATACTGTATCAATAAATTTTGGATCTGTTGTACTCCCTAGTTCTGCAAAAACTTGAATTTTCTTATTTGAAAATTTATTCAAACTTTGAAGAATTAAAAACATGCTCGCTTCACTAAAGTCAACAAGTATTATTTTTGAAGGATTAAGTTTAAATATTTGTATACTCAACTCAGAACCTATAGAACCCCCAGCTCCAGTTACCAGTACAACCTTATCATTTATACCTGGTCCATAAAATTCAGGAATAGGTAATACCCTATTTCTAAAAAGCAAATCTTCAATCATTATTGGTTTTAGAGAGTCAATACTTTCCTTACCTGAAGCTAAATCTTCATATGAAGGGATTTTTAAAACGTCAACTGAAGGTAACTTTTCTCTTATGAAATTCAATACATCTGATATTTTATTTTTATCGCGAAACTCAGTGGATATCAAAATACGATCAAGATTTAATTTATCAACATCTCGAAGTCTATTTATTTTTATACCTTGAATATCTCGAGCATAATTTTCTTTCTTATCATCAATAAATGTAATTACATCGTAGTAAAGAGAGTACTTCAAAGCACTATAAAGTTGTACCGCCAATAAACCAGTTCCATATATACCAACTCTTTTCTTTATATTATTCTTATTGGAAGTGGTTAATCTTATTATTAAATCTCTCATTACCAATCTCATAAATGTCATCAATGAAGAAATAAGAATAAAAAATATTATTAATGCTTTTAGATCAACATCAAATATGAATGCCTTTATTTGAATAAATAGTATTGATATAAAAAACAAATTATTTATTAAAATTTTATAGAATTCATTACTACCTGAGTATCTGATTATGCTTTTATATTGATTACTTATAAATAAAAATGTTATTGAATTTATAATTATTAAGAAAATCAATGAATAGTAGTTTTTGCTAATTAGGATTTCATTATTTGATAACCATAATGCAAGCAAAAATGAAATTAAAATTGATAAATTGTCTAATAAGAAAAGAAATATTTTTCTTTTATATTGGTTAAGATTTATTATATATTTTAAGATTTCTAAGAATATTTTCATTTGATATTAGTTTTTTATTATCCTTTTTCAGAGTCAAAAGGGATGGCATAAAATTTATCTAACATAAGCATAAATATACCACAAATTAAAACTGAAAGAATCTCTGCATAAATTCCAAAAGTATATCCTACTAGTGCAATTGAAATGCTCATAATAAGATATGTTATAGCAATAGATGACTTTGATAGGCCTCCTAAGAAAAGTCTTTGATATAGATGTAAACGATGAGCAGAGAATATATTTTGTTTAGAAATCAATCTTTTTAATAAGGTAAAAAATGCGTCCCCATACAAGGGAAAAGTTGTAAATAATACTCTAAATATATTTTCCAAACTATCAAAAGCCAATAAATTTGATAGAAAATATATCCCTAGAAAAGTACTTCCAATATCACCCATAAAAATTTTTGCTGGACTCCAGTTCCAATAAATAAAAGGAATAAGAGAACCAATTAATAAATATATATTTAAATTAGCTGAACCCTCTATTAGCAAAATTATAAAGAAAGCAATCATATTTGAACCAACCAAGCCATCTGAACCATCCATAAAGTTGGTAAAGTTAATTAATGAAGTCATTAATAAAATTAATAAAGTTAAAATAAAGCCTATTTTGAATTCAGGAAAGTTTAAATTCAGTTGAGATATAACAAGTAATGAACAAATAAGTTGTATCGAATATCTATATATGGAGGGGACATTAATAAAATCATCAATAAAACTTACTATTGCAAGAGGTATGCAATAAGAAGTTATCAAAGTTAAGGGATTTTGTATCCCTATTAAGATTTGAAAAATATTAAAAGAAATTATTGGCAAAACAAATGCAACTCCCCCTGCCGTAGGAACTGGAATATTATGTAAACTCCTTTTATTAGGTTTATCCAACATATATTTTTTAAACCTAGGAAATATAAAATTTAGGATCAGTCCTGAGGATAAAACTCCAGAAAAAAAATATACTATTTTCACAAATTGAATATTCATAAAAGTTCTTAATTTTTTTTCAAGTTGTAATTGGTTAAATAAAAATTTTTGAATAAATTTTTCTCAAATAGCGCATAACAAAGGGTACAAAAAAATATATCCCAAATGAGTCAATATATACAACAAAAACCTCTAATAATCTTTTGTAAATTTTGCGGGAACTAATTCCAGAATTAGACATTAAAACTATCTTATTATTAAGATTTAAAATTGAAATATCATCTAATTTACTAATTTTAAGAAACAAATCTAAATCTGCTACTAATTCTAGTTTTTTGGAATAAGATCCCATCTTTTTACAAACTCCAAAACTAAATCCTGTTGCTTGATGGGGTGGTGAAAATCCATAAAATAATAATCTTCGAAATAATTTGTTATTGAATTGTATTTTATGATGATTTTCTATGAAAATTGATTTTCTAGATAAGTTCCCTGTCTTAACATTCACATACTGACCTTGGCAAATTACTAATTCATTATTTCTATTTTTTTGTATTGCTAAAGCTAAATTTTCTAATGTATCAGGCGAGTGAACCCAATCATCATCACCCCAAAAAAATAGCCATTCATCTTCTTTTACATTTTTAAATCCTTCATTCATTGCACCATATATTCCATTCTCATTAATATTTTGCTGCATCATTGTTATTCTCTCAGAAGTAGAGCAAATCTCATTCATCTTAATTTTATGAAATTTGGTAGAAACACCATCAACGAACATTATTCGCCAATTTTTATAAGTCTGTTGATGAAATGATGAAATTAATCTTGATAAATTATTTGTTGAATTCAGCGTAGGAATTAGAAAAAAAAATTTTACCATTATGTTCTTAATAACATTTTATTTTCAATTATTAAAGCATCCATCTTAGTTCTCTTAAAACATTCATAAGCTTCACTAATACTGCCTACAATAGGTTCATTTTCATTAAAAGAAGTGTTCAATATCATAGGAACACCAGTTAATTCATAAAAACGATTGATCAATTTGTAATATCTACCATTATTTTCTTTACTTACAGTTTGCAATCTCCCAGTCCCATCAACATGACAAACAGCAGGTATTTTATTCCTTTTTTCTTTTTTGATAGGAAAAACTTTCATCATAAATGGAACATTATTATCACTTTTATCTATCATTTCAAACCAATCCATTGCATGATTTTTTAATACTGAAGGGGCAAATGGTCTAAAGGATTCTCTTCTTTTTATTTTTGAATTAAGAATATTTTGCATTTCACTATTTCTTGGATCCCCAATTATCGACCTATTTCCAAGAGCTCTAGGACCCCATTCCATTCTCCCTTGAAACCAGCCAATAACTTTTCCCTGAATTAACAAATTACATGCAAGATTTATTAAATCTATTTCTTCTGGCAATTCATCATCTCCAATATTTATGATCCGAACATTATCTAATTTCTTTTCGTATATATCTTTTAATACAGTTTCATTAAAAAATTCATCCACTTTTTTTTGAGAAAATGAGGGACCTAAAAAGGGAACTTTAAGTTCCGGTGATCTTTTTTTACTTAATTCATGCCAAGTGAATAATGCACTTCCAAGAGATCCCCCAGCATCTCCTGCAGCAGGCTGAACAAACACATTTTTAAATTTTGTCATTTTTGTAATTTTGCCGTTTGCTACTGAATTTGCTCCACAACCACCAGCTATACATAAATTTTCAATCCGCTGTTTTGAATATATAAAATTAAGTAAATTAAATAGTGCTTCTTCATAAATAATTTGTGCAGAATGAGCAATATCTTTATGCCTTTGTTCTATTTCATCATTAAAATTTCTTCTTGCTCCAAGAAGACTGCTCATTTCATTTTTAAAAAATTGTCCTAAAACTGGCGTACCATTCTCCCAATTAATGGGAATATTTTCCTTCGCATGCCTAAAATACTTAAGATTAAGTTCAAAAGACCCATTAGAATTAATTTTCACTAGTTTTCTCATTTCAGAGATATATTTTGGTTTACCGTATGGAGCCAAGCCCATAACCTTGTATTCGTCTCCATAGTTTGGGAAGCCAAGGAATTGAGTTATAGAAGTATAGAATATCCCCAAAGAATGAGGGAAAAAAACTTTTTTTTCTATATTCAATTCTGAATTTATACCTTTTCCCCATGCTGCACTTGCAAAATCACCAAATCCATCTACTGAAATAACCGAGGATTCAGTAAATGGTGAAACATAAAAAGCAGATGCTAAATGAGCAAGATGATGATCAACGAAATGAATTTTTGCTTTTATCTTTTCGTTTGGAAAACATTCCGCAAGGTTTTTAGTAAAATCAAATCTTTTTTTCTTATAAATAAATTTCTTATATAAAAACTTTATATCGGGTCGTGTAAATATTGAATATAGAATTTTTCTACCTAAATGAATTCTAGGTTTTGTATTTATTGATATATGATCAACATCTTCAATTGTAATGCCAGCATCATTTAAGCACCACTTAATTGATTCGTAAGGAAAACCAGCACAATGTTTAATTCTGGTTATTCTTTCTTCTTCACAAGCGTTTACGATTTTACCATTTTTTAAAAGTGATGATGCAGCATCTGCATGAAATGCATTAATTCCTAAAATATAGACCATTTTAAAAATTTAAACTATAAAATCTGGCTTTGAATCGCCATTAATCAACCAACTATATAATTTAAAAAATTTTTCGTTAATAATCTCCCAATTATAGTTTTTTGAAACATATTTATAACCAATCTCACCCATCATATGCAGTTCACTTTGAGAATTATTGAACAAATTATTAAGAGCCAAAGTTAATTCCCCAATTTCAGGATCAGACTTAATAAAAGCATCGTTTATACCTTTTCCTGCAAAATTACAAGCATCACTAATCAAGCATGGTAACTTGTATGACATTGCTTCCAAGACAGCCATTGGTAAACCCTCCGAATATGATGGAAGAATAAAAGCGCTTGAATTCTTAAAAGTAGAATCCTTTAAATCCCCCGAAACTGAATTATAGATTTCACAAAATGGAATCCTTTCATCTTTAATCCTTTTTTTGATATATTGATCATCTCCAGATCCAACAAAGACTAATCTCCAATTGATATCTTTATTTTTTTCCCTAACAATTCTCCAGGCAGTTAAAAGTTCTGAAATACCTTTTTTTTTGTGAAACCTTCCAAGAAATAATAAAATCTTTTTTGAGTTTTTTATATCATTTCTCCATATCAAATTTTGATCATTTTTAATTTTTAGATTTGGGAGATTAATGCCATTTGGAATAAGAGCGACAGGCATATTTGGTACAATTTTTTTTATTGAACTGATTTCATTTTCACACAATGCCTGCATGCAAACAGCATTTTTTAATGCTCTTTTTTCCCACAAAAATAGAGCAAGCTTTTTTTTAAGATAAGAATTTTTAAGCGCCCAATTATCTAACATTCCATGAGGGGTAATTATATAAGGTTTTTGATTTCTTAAGAAAAAGGAAGTTAATCTATTAGGACTTCTCCATAAACCATGAATATGAAGGATATCAAAGTTTCTTTTGTTGATAGCTTTTAACAAATTAATATCCCTTAAAAAGCTTGGATATGAGTCGTTTGTAATCCATGATGATTTAAATTTTTTATCATCTTTAATCAATTCTTTTAAAACGATAGAGATTCCTCCATCAGTATTACGAGAGTGAGATAAATGTAATATATTCAAAATATATTTTTGATTATTATAATTTTAAAAGCTTTAAACAAAAAATAAAATTGATCTTGATATTTGTAAATTATATTTTTAAAAGGTATTCTTTCAATTTTTTACTAAGAGGTTCTTTTAAATTAATTGGTCCTTCAATTAAATGATCATTATCTCCCCTAATTTGAATTTTATGGCTAGGGTGTGTAATAACAGGTGAACTTGATATAAATGCAGCCCAATAACTAAAGGTACTGTTACAAGACGTAATTATTATTTTTGATTTAGATAGTCTTAACATATCCTCTAAATCTGTATTCGAATTTGAAAACTTAATATTACTAAGCTTCTTAATTTCTTCGATATCATGAGGATTTCCATCAGTAAAAATTGTTACGGGAAGATTTTTGTTGATTGATTCTCTAATTTTTTTTATTATCTCAACAAAATATCCAACTGGAGTTCTAACATTTGCCTTTTTACCTAAATTCTTATCATCAATAATAAAATCGCTGCATCTAATATGAACACCTATTACAGGCGCTTCACAATTATCATAAATTTCCCTATATTTTTCATTTAGCATTTTTATGAAAGACATTCTTATAAATTCTCGATTTAGTGTTAAGCCATCAAAGTAATCGCGCCATTGAGGCGTTTGATTAAATACATAAACCTTTTTATGAATTTTATAATTTTTATAAATATATTGCTCATCTATTCTTTTATATAAAAATAAAATTTTGAAAAGTTCAATTAAATTTGGCGTATAAATTCTTGAAAAGTATTTATAGTAGATTCTCTTCGTTTTTTCATTTCTTAGAAAAGGACCGAGCTTAAAATCAAACCATCCTATTACGAATAAGTCATAATTATTTTCTTTAGCAAAGACCAAAGCCCTTGCCCATACAAATAATTTATTAGCGAGACCCGCCTTTGGTAATTTAGCTAAAACAATATTTTTCATTTACTTACTACATAATCGATAATTTGAGAAACTGCTTTCCCAAATTTTTCAGAATCAAATTCACCTACTATTTGTCTACTTATCTTGCCCATTTGAATAATCTCCCTATTAGTTAATTGATGGATTTTTTTCATTGCATCAAAAATCTCATTTTCTATATGCGGATCTATTGAAAATCCATTTACATTATCTTTTAGTAATTCACTTGAAGCACCTACTGTCTTAGATAGAATCAAAGGTAACCCAGCAGCAGCTGCCTCATTTATTACTAAACCCCATTGTTCACTTAAAGCGGGATGGATGAAGCATGAAGCTAATCCATATAATTCAGCGATTTTTTTATAATTTATGAAACCTAAAAATTTTACTTTTTTTTCAAGCCCTAAATCATTTACATAATTTTTTAAATAAATTAGTTCATCTCCACTTCCACAAATTATTAGATTCCAAGAATCATCTGAGTAAAAATTGAAATAACTTTGATATGCATTTATGAGTCTTTTTATATTTTTTCTTCTAATTAACCTACAAACCACAATAAAAAAAGGTTTGTCTGGTATTGAGAAGCTTTTTAAAATTTCATTTTTTTTCAATTTAGCTGATTTTGATTTTTCAATAAAGAATTTATTATCTACAACATCATATCCATAAAAAATTGATTCTTTTGGCATGCCTAAATCGATAAGATATTCTGCATGAAGAGATCCACCCACAATAGCAGCAGAAAATTTAGGAATTATAAATTTACTCTTAATA
>MDSZ01130458.1_pt1 | contig 10824 bp, 11 predicted proteins | sample 811201 | NCBI WGS metagenome assembly MDSZ01 (sample SAMN05326647, study PRJNA326480) | marine metagenome | isolation source: seawater | place: Indian Ocean: North | collected 2010
ACGGTAAAAATAGAAGCTTTGATGTCCCCCTGTCAGAAGATGGCTTAACTGGCATCGGTATTGGCGCTGCGTTAGCTGGCTTAAGACCAATTTATGTTCATCAGCGAATGGATTTTCTTTTGTTATGTATGAATCAATTAGTGAACATGGCAGCTAAGATTAGATATATTTCTTCTGGCGAACACTCGGTTCCAATCGTTATAAGGGCTGCAGTTGGAAGAAGCTGGGGACAAGGAGCTCAGCATAGTCAATCACTCCAATCATTTTTTATGCATGTTCCAGGTATAAAAGTTATTGCACCAACAACACCACATGACGCCAAAGGGGCGTTAATAGCAAGCATAAGAGATAATAATCCTGTTATATTTATAGAGCATAGAATGTTATACAATAACGCAGGATATGTACCATCAAGTTTATATGAGGTACCTTTTGGTAAAGGAAGAATTTTAAAAGAAGGTAATGATATTACAATCGTAGGAGTAAGTTACACGGTTGAGGATTCGTTAAGAGCTTCTGAGTTATTGAAAGGCGTTGGTGTAAATGCCGAAATAATTGACCCAATAAGTTTATCACCAATAGATTATGAGTTGATAAGAAAGTCAGTTTCTAAAACAGGAAAACTATTGGTTGTAGATAATGGATGGACAACATGTGGATTTTCATCAGAAATTATTACAGATGTTGCAATAAATTGTAATAATGTAAGTTGTGAAAGAATTGGATTTTCAGAAACACCTTGCCCAACTTCACCAAGTTTAGAAAATATATTTTATCCTACTCCACAGTCAATAGCAGTAAAAGCAAACGAAATGTGCGGTGGAGATTCAAAGTGGAGTCCTCCTGAGCAACCTGCAAAAGAAATTACTTCATTTAAGGGTCCATTTTAAAATTTTTATTTTTTTTATTTGGTCAATAATTTGATATTATAAAAATAGTGTTATTTTATAAATATTATAAACAAGGAATTTAAGTGAAAGCATTAATAACTGGAATAACCGGAATGGTAGGCTCACATCTTGCAGATTATCTTCTGGAAAATACTGATTGGGAAATTCATGGCTTAATTAGGTGGAGAAGTCCTTTGGATAATATTGAGGGATTAATAAAAAATATAAATAACAAAGAAAGAGTATTTTTACATTATGGTGACTTGCGAGATCCTCAGTCTTTAAATAAAGTTGTATCTGAGATAATTCCAGATTATGTATTTCACTTAGCAGCACAAAGCTATCCAAAAACAAGTTTTGATGCGCCAATAGATACTTATGATACAAATATTTCTGGGACATCAAATCTTTTAGAAGCTTTAAAAGTTTATGCGCAAGATTCATGTATACACGTATGTGCATCATCAGAAGTTTTCGGAAGAGTTTCAAAAGATAAACTACCAATAAATGAAGAGTGTTCATTTCATCCTGCTTCTCCATATGCAATTTCAAAAGTTGGAACGGATCTAGTAGGAAGATTCTATGCGGAAGCTTATGGAATGAAAATAATGACTACAAGAATGTTTACTCATACAGGACCTAGAAGAGGGGATGTTTTTGCAGAATCAACTTTTGCAAAACAAATTGCATTAGCAGAAGCAGGAAAAATTGATCCAATTATAAAAGTTGGAAACTTAAAATCTATGAGAACTATAGCCGATGTTCGAGATGCTGTAAGAGCTTATTATATGCTAGTTACAATAAATCCAACATCTGGTGAGTACTATAATATTGGAGGGAGTCATACGTGCACAATAGAGAAAATACTAAATGACTTGATCAATATATCTACAATCAAAGATAAGCTTAAGATTGTTCAAGATAAAGACAGAATAAGACCAATTGACGCAGATTTGCAAGTTCCAGACACATCAAAATTTAAGAAGCATACTGGATGGGAGCCCAAAATACCATATGAAAAAACTATATCAGATTTATTAGATTTTTGGAGAGTGCAAGTTTCTAAAAATAATGGAAATTATTTAACAAGATAATGATTATATGAATGACATAAATTTTATAAAATCATTAAATAAAGCAGAGCCCTTTTTAGATCATAAAAATGCAGTCTTAAGTGCGCCAATTAGGCATTTGTTTATGATTGGGGTTATCTGGTACTTAAATAAAAATAAAAAAATTACTGATATTTTAGAAATAGGATCATGGTTTGGAGCATCTACTTTATCATGGGCTCAAGGTTTATTAAAATACGCAAAATTAAATAGCTCTATCACATGTATAGATGCGTGGGAACCTTTTTTTGATATGAATGTTCACGCAGATCATAATTATGCTAACGAAATGGAACAACTGCTTGAGTCAGAATTTGCATACAATATCTTTTTGCACAATATGAGAACAATTAAGAAGGAATTAAAAACTCAGCACTTTAGGGGTAAAAGTGAAAATATATTATGCCAATTGAAAAATGAAATTTATGATGTTGTTTTTATAGATGCAGATCATACTTATAAATCTGTAAGCAAAGATATTAAAAATTCATTGAGGCTAGTAAAAGATGGTGGAATAATCTGCGGAGACGATTTAAATTTGCAATTATGTGAAATTGATAAAGACTATGCAAATAAGAATAAAGACAAAGACTTCATAAAAGATCCACTAACAAATAAAAATTATCATCCTGGGGTTACGCTTGCGGTTTTTGAAGAATTTGGCGAGGTTTCATCATGGGGAGGTTTTTGGGCTATGCAACGAAGAAATAATACATGGCAAAAATTTTCGTTAAAGAATATGGATGTAGTATATCCAAGTCATTTTACAAAAACACATTTAGAAAAAGCAAAATCACATTTTAACGATATTAAAGATTCGTTATATTAATTCTATGAATAAAGATAAACTAATTTCTATTCATCTTAATTCAAATAAGCCTAAAGAATTTTTAAAATTTATTGAGTCAATGGCAATAAATACAAAAGAAATTTCAAATATAGAAGTTATAGTAAGTATTGATCAAAAAGATTTGAAAATGATAAAAATAATTAATGAAATTAATAAAGAATTTCCAAATCTTATAAGATATATAGAGACAGACTTAATACAAACTTTTGCAGACGCATGGAAGCCACTTAATAAACTATTGTTAAAAACTACAGACTCGGTGAAGTATATTTCATGTATGTCTGATAATGTTAGATTTAAAACAAAAAACTGGGACCAAAAAATTTTGCTTTATGAAAACCATTATAAAGATAATATTTTTAGAATTCGGTGCTCAAAATATAGAGATGTTACATATAAAGATATTTGGGAGTGTGGATATAAGCCAGACTCATATTCATTTTATACAAAAAAATGGTTAGATGTTGTGGGTATATGGAATCCTTGTATAGGGCCTGATTCATTTCAAGAATCAATTTCTTATTATATGAGAAATTTTTATGGTGAGCAGAACGATAGAAATATTATTGATAGAGATATAGAATTTGATGGGCAAGAAGTTTCAGAAAAAATGAGCTTTAGAGCAAGAATTGAAAGATCAAGAATATACTATAAAGCTTTTTTTATATTGATGTCATATAAAATGCAGTCTTTAGCAAATAAAAAAGCCTATGAATTAGTTTGTAAAATTGATTCAAAAAAAATTCAATATAAAAAATTAAACTTTTTCAAAACAATTTTAACTAATTTCTCTAGAAGATTTAATTTTTTTTATCATAGAGGTTCTCCAGATCATTTTATAAATAGTAAAACAAAAAATATTATTTTTTTTGTTTGGACTAATATGAGTTTTTTAGACACTATTTTAATAAAATTTATTAACTATCTTTATGAAAAAAATTTAATAAAAAAAATAATTAAAGATGAAAAAAAAATCAAGAAAATTATGAAGATTATAGATTATGAAAAGTATACCTAAAATAACAATAATTATACCTTGTAAAGATGCTGAACAAACTATTCAAAAAACTTTTGATTCTATAAAAAATCAAAATTATCATAATCTAGAGTGTATTGTGATGGATGGAAACTCTAATGATAAAACAATGGAAATAATAAATCGTAATAAAGATTTTTTAAGTATAGTTATTTCTGAGGATGACGAAAGTGGTGCAGCTGCATGTAACAAAGCAATAGGATTAGCATCAGGTGACATAATTGGATTTTTGTATGCTGATGATTATCTTGCAGAAGGATCTTTAAACTATATATCAAATGCAGTTATGAAAAATCCTAGCTTTGATATTTACTCCTATGGTTTATCAATTGAAGATTTGAAAACAAAAAAAATAATTTTTGAATCATTTTCTAAAAAAGATATTTCTTTAAATATGGATAATATTTTATTTAAACATGTTTTGAATCATTTTTATTCAAAAAATGTATTCAAAGAATTTGGGTTACTCCAACCTCTTTATTATGATGGAACAATATTTTATGCTAATGATAGAGAATTTCTAATTAGACTTGCTCTGAATAATGTAAAAAATTATGTAATTGAAAAAGTTCTTTATAAAATGACTTTTCATAAAAATTCATTTACTGGCAGTAGAAAAAATCTTGTCAAGATAAGAGAAGAGCATATTGGAATTGCAGAACATTACATTGATAATTATGATCTATCTAAATATAAAAAGAATAAACTTATTGATTTTAAATCTCATAATTTATCCTTATTACTTGTTTATTATATTTATAAAATGGATATAAAAAATATAAAAAAAATTTTTATGAGTGGTTTTTATATAAAAGGTTTTTTATGGTTTTTTGACATTATTAAATGCCCAATATCAGAGATCCTCTATAGGGCAAGATTAAAAAAATGGTAGTATAATTCTATAGTTTATTTGTTTTATCTGTAATATAATTTCTAACCTAAATATAATTATAAATAAATCTATGATAACTACGAGATCCCCTTATAGAATATCTTTTTTTGGCGGTGGCACCGATTATGAAGATTGGTACAGCAGTAATGGCGGTGCTTTTTTGTCTTTAGCTATAAATTACTACACTTATATTACTTTACGCATAAAGCCAAAGTTTCAACAAAAAGAGTTTAGAATTCTTTGGAGATTAGCAGAAGAAGTTCAAGATATAAATGATATTCAGCATCCAATTGTGAGAGAAACTTTAAAAGAATTTGGGTACGAGGATATTGGTTTAGATATTTCTTATATTGGAGATTTGCCTGGTGGTGCAGGAATGGGATCAAGCTCAGCATTTACTGCTGCACTAATAATGGCCTTAAAAACACATACAAAAGAAATTATTACTCCTTATGAATTATCAAAACTATCTTATTTTATTGAGAAACAAAAACTTAATGAAACTGTGGGAATACAAGATCAAATTGCAACTTCTTTTGGCGGATTTAATAAAGTTGAAATAGAAAGAGACGGTAATTTTCAAGTTGTACCGGTAAATTTATCTGCCTATAGCTTAAATAATTTTGTTAATAGATTAGTTTTAGTCTATACGGGAACAACAAGAAGAGCTACCGATGTTGCTGAAAAAAAAGTTCAGAACATGAATGAAAAATCTAGAGACTACACTAAAATGTACGAGATGGTTTCATATGCACAATCATTGTTGCTAAATGATAAATTAGATGATTTTGGAAAGTTAATGCATGAAGCTTGGGAAATCAAAAGAGGCTTAAGCGATGTAATGAGTAATAAAGTAATAGATGATATATATGATATAGGTATAAATAATGGTGCTCTTGGTGGAAAGCTTTTGGGCGCTGGTGGCGGAGGATTTGTATTATTTATGTGCAAAGAAAATATGCGTGAAAAATTAATTTCAAAATTTAATAAAAATTCTGTTGTACCTTTAAAAATTTCATTTACCGGAACTCAAGTAGTTTACAATGAAAGAGAATTAATATAATGAGTTTTTATAAAAATAAGGAAGTTTTAGTAACAGGTGGAACTGGCTTAATTGGTCGCCCGTTAGTAAATAAACTTGTTAATCTTGGAGCAAAAGTTACAGTAGTTTCTCTTGATAAACCAAAAGATATTAACGAAAAAATAAATTTTATAAATTTAGACTTAAGAATTTTTTCTAACTGTATTGAAGCTTGCAAAAATAAAGAAATAGTTTTTAATTTAATTGGAGTAAAGGGATCCCCAAAAATGACAATGGAAAATCCCGCTAGTTTTTTTGTTCCAACTTTGACATTCTCAGTAAATATGATGGAAGCTGCAAGGCAATGTGGAGTTGAAAGATATTTGTTTACTAGTAGCATCGGGGTATATCAACCAACTGAAATTTTTAATGAAGACGATGTATGGTCTACGTTTCCTTCAGAAAATGACAGATTTGCAGGTTGGGCAAAAAGAATGGGGGAGTTGCAAGCACAAGCATATGATATTCAATACAAGTGGAATAAAATATCAATTGTAAGACCAGCAAATGTATATGGCCCATATGACAATTTTGATCCTGAAAATGCAATGGTGATTCCAAGTCTAATACATAGAGCTATATCTGGGGAAAGACCTCTTAATGTATGGGGAGACGGAAGCCCCGTCCGTGATTTTATACATTCAGAAGATGTTGCTGAAGGAATGATTAGAGTTGTTGAACTTGGCTATAATAAGCCAATTAATCTTGGAAGTGGTGACGGTGTTACAATTAAAAAAATTGCTGAAACTATTTCTAATTGTATGTCTGATGATTGTGAGATTATTTGGGATACTTCAAAACCATCTGGAGACAAACAAAGAATTATGAATACAAAAAGGGCTGAATCTCTTAATATAAAACCCAAAATATCTTTAAGTGAAGGAATTAAAAGCACAATAGAGTGGTATAATAACTTTGGGTATGATGCTGAAGATAGATATAATGCATTTACCGATAAATTGTATAAAAAGAATTAAAATTGAAATTTATATAAATTTATGAAATTATTAACAAATTATAAATTATAGTTAAAAAAAGGGGACAAAAATGTCAAAAAAAGCTCTAATCCTAACATGGGAAAGTTACCAAGATCACGAAGTTGTATATCCTTATTACCGAGTTCAGGAAGAAGGATTTGAAGTTGATATTATGGCAAATAAAGTTGGAAGAATATTTGGGATTCTAGGAACCTATAATGAATGTACACAGTCTGTTTATGATTTAGATGATGAGAAACTATTTGATAAGCATATGAACGATTATGACCTTTTGATAATTCCAGGAGGAGTTAAAGCTTTAGAATATTTAAGACAACATAAAAGTGCATTAAAATTTATAAAGGAATGGGACAATAAAGAAAAAACAATTGCTTGCATATGTCATGGAGCACAATTATTAATTTCTTCAAAAATTACTTCTGGTAGAGAAGTTTCTGGATACTATAGTATCCAAGATGATATTTCAAATTCTGGAGCAACATATGTCGATGGCCCAGCAGTCATTTCAAATAATTTAGTAAGCTGCCCACATTACAAGTGGATGGGTCAATGGATGAAAGCAGTATTTGAAGTTTATAACAAGTAAAATGGTAAATAACCAAACAGAGTATAAGAATGTAATTGTAAATAAGCCATGGGGATATGAGTACCTAGCTTATGAAAACGAACATGTAGGGCTATGGTTTTTACATATTGAAAAAAACCAACAAACTTCACTTCATTGCCATCCAAAAAAAGATACTGGATTAATTGTGCTCGATGGTACGGTTGATGTTTCTTTTCTTAATGACATTAATAGATTAGTTGCTGGCAGAAAAATAATGATAAGAAAGGGTTTGTTTCATTCAACAAAAGCTTTGTCAGAAGGTGGTGCAAATATATTTGAAATAGAAACACCAAAATTAAAACATGATCTGGTTCGCTTGGAAGATAAATATGGAAGAAAAGCTAAACCTTATGAAGGAAAATCAAGTGAGGAAGAGAAAACTAGAGAATGCATTTTTTTTAAAGATCCAAAAAAAAACGAAAAAAATACATATATATTTTCAAATTGTAAAATATTTGTTGAAAGCATAACAAATAAAGATAGTTTTATGAAAATTGAGGACCATGAAAATATTATGTTTTTAAATGGTGGTATTCTAACCGATCAAAAGGATATACTTGTAGCAAGTCCTGGTGATGTTATAGCTGCACATATTGTAAAAAGATTATTAGGAACTTTTGATAAAGTTCATCCTAATACGACGATTATGATTATTAAATCGTTGGATAAAAAAATATAAAATATAAAATATAATGGATTCTATAAGCTCTCATCATGTACCCCCAGGTTTTGAAGATGAATTAAATAATATTGCAATTGATTTTGATGGGGTAATACATAATTTTGATAAAGGATGGCATGACGGAACATGCTACGGAAGTCCTTTACCAGGTTCTATTGAGGCAATAAAGTCTCTATCAAAAAAATACAATATAATTATTTTTACTGCAAAAGCTAAAGCAAATAGACCGTTAGTTAATGGAAAAAGTGGCACGCAGTTAGTCGAAGAATGGCTTAAGAGTCATGATATATTTCAATATGTAAAAGAAATAACAAGTGAGAAACCAAGGGCTCAAATATATATTGACGACAATGGTTATAGATTTAACAACTGGGATCAAACTTTAAAAGATATTGAGGAAATTCTTTGAAAAATTTTAGATTAGAAGTATTTAAAAAAGCTGCTTTATGCAGAAACTTTGAAAATGAGTTATATAAAAAAGTTCAGGAAAAAATTATAAAATTTCCTGTTTACTTGTCAGCTGGTCAAGAATTTATTGCTTCAACTATAGCTGAAAAAATGAATGACATAAATGTAACTCCAGATATTTTTATACAACATCGTGGTCACTCAACATACTTAGCTTTTGGAGGAGACTTAAGTCAATTGATTGATGAAATGCTTGGAAAAAAAACAGGATGCGCTTCTGGAATGGGTGGCTCGGCATCTATTCAGTGCAAAGATAAAAATATATATGGACATGATGGATTAATGGGTAATCAAGTACCAATTGGAGTTGGAGCATGTTTTGCTAGTAAATTACCTACAATAATTTTTGTTGGTGATTCTGCTGCAGAGGAGGATTATTCCTTAAGTTCAATTGGGTGGGCTTCTACAAAAAATCTTCCAATACTTTTTGTAGTTGAAGACAATAATTTATCAATATTAACTGAGAAAAAAGTTAGAAGAAATTGGGAAATGCATGATGTTGCTAACGGTATGAAAGTAGAAAGTTATGACATAACAGATGATACGGAAAGTATAAATAATTCTTTAGAAAATGTTTTTCAAAAACCGTTACTTTTAAATATTAATACTATTAGAAAATACTGGCATGCCGGCGCTGGCACAGATGGAGATAATTTTGATAGATATAAAGAAGAGATGAATTTTTTTGGAAAAGAAGGAATTGAAATCGATAAATATAATGAGAATTTGGTTAAAGAAGCATGGAAAAAACAGTTAGGGACACAATAAAAGAAATTGTAAGATCGCATTTGGTTGAAAAGAAAAGTATGTGTTTCGGCCAGTGCTTGACGGCAGTAGGCTGGGTTGGGGGTACTTTACCAGAATTATATGAAGAAGATGGTATGGTGGAAGTAGCTACATCTGATGTTGCTAATGGAGGTTTTGTTGTAGGTGCTGCATTAAAAGGTATAAGACCAATATATGTTGTTAGATACCAAGGGTTTCAATGGTATAACGCTCCAATAATTGTAAACTATGCATGCAAAAGTAAAGAAATATGGGATATACCATGCCCTATATTTATTAGAAGTATTGCAATGGAAGGGGCTATAGGGCCTGTAGCTGGATCATCTCATCATTCATTGTTTCAAAGAATGCCTGGAAGCAAAATAATATCTCCAATGACCCCAAAAGAATATGAGTATTCTTATGAAGAATTTATGAAAGACGATGATGTTTATTATGTCTCAGAGCACAGAAGAAGTTATGACAACACCGAAGAGCTCAATGATATTATTGTTGAGGATCCAGACTTTACATTATTTCCAATTTCTATAACTAGATTTGATGCCGAGAAGGCTAGGATTATTCTTAAAGAACAAGGTTATAAAATTAATATAATACACCAATTATGGATAAAACCTTTTGATTTTAAAGATCACTGGAAAACAGCCTTAAATAACAGTAAATATGGTGGTATGGTTTTAGATGATGATTACGAAGAAGGGGTAGCAAGCAGTATAGCTCATACTATGATGTTATCTTCAAATAAAAAAGTGCATACATTTGGTTTAGAACATAGAACAGCTGGTTTTCATCCAGATGTTGATAATTTACCACCATCTCCAGAGGCTATAGCAGAAAAAGTGAAATCAATAATTTTAAAAAAAGAAAATTAAAGAAAATATTATGTTTAAAGATAAAAATATTTTGGTAACTGGTGGAAGTGGAATGATTGGAAGACAACTAGTTACACTACTTTTAAATGAAGATGCAAATATACATGTAGCAGATCTAAATAAACCAATAAATATGTCTAAAAATATTATATTTCATAATATTGATTTAAAAGATTTTAATAGTTGTAAAGAAGTATGTGCAGATATGGATTATGTTTTTAATTTGGTTGGTATTAAGTGTTCTCCTCAAGTATGTATAGAAAGACCAGCAGATATTATGGGGCCGATGTTACAATTTAATACAAATATGTTGGAAGCCGCAATGCTTGCAAATGTTAAATGGTATTTATACACAAGTACTGTTGGGGTATATGAGCCAGCTGAAGTGCTCTACGAAGATGATGTTTGGAGAACACAGCCTTCAAAAAATGATTGGTATGGAGGATGGGCAAAAAGAATGGGAGAACTTCAGTGTCAAGCTTATGAAAAGCAATTCGGAAAAGGAATTTGTTCAATTGTTAGACCAGCAAATGTATATGGCCCATATGAC
>MDSZ01159885.1_pt1 | contig 10823 bp, 8 predicted proteins | sample 811201 | NCBI WGS metagenome assembly MDSZ01 (sample SAMN05326647, study PRJNA326480) | marine metagenome | isolation source: seawater | place: Indian Ocean: North | collected 2010
GATAAGACATCCGATTTCACAGGGTTTTTATGAATTTCGTGATGGCCAAAGGGTTTTAGGCCTTCTTTTTCTAGAGTTTTAAAGATTTTTGAAAAAAGAGGAAGTTTAGAAAGCCCTTCATCTGTAACGATTAAGGGGCATTTGAGTCCCTGATCTAATAAATGCTTGCCAAGCTTTTCGACTACTCCAGGCCCAAAAAAGATTTCGGTAGGAAAATGATAATTATAATGCTCATTCCAATTCATTTGAACTTCCTCTTAAATTGCTTTTAAATGATTTCAAAATACCTTTTCAGTTCCCAATCTGAAACAGAGTTTAAATGTTCATTCCATTCCCACTCTCTTGACTTAGTAAAGTGTCTAACAAAATTCTCTCCAAAAAGTTCCACTGCCAATTTAGAGTTTTTCATCTTTTGGGTCGCTTCCCCAAGATGTCTAGAAAGAGTCCCGTTTTGCTTATTCGTATAACCATTTCCTTGAGTCGCGGGTGTTTTTAAAGAGAGTTTATTTTTAATTCCGTAGAGGCCTGATGCCAGAGAAGCCGCCATGGCAAGGTATGGGTTGGCATCTGAGCCAGGAACCCTCATTTCCAGGCGGGTGGCCTTAGAAGACCCTGGAATGGCCCGCAAAGCACATGTTCTATTGTCTATTCCCCAAGTCAATGTGGTCGGCGCCCATGCCCCTTCTGTGAGCCTCTTATAGCTATTTATTGTGGGAGCGTAGAGAGGAAGAATTTCGGGCAAGCAGTGGAGGACACCTGCGATATAGTGTTCCATTGTAGCGCTCATTTTGTTTGGTTTACCTGAGTCGAAAAAAATGTTTTTGTCATCTTTCCAAAGGCTTTGGTGGAGGTGCCCACTGCATCCTGGATAATCATCGCTCCATTTGGCCATAAAAGAGGGGATTATGCCATGAAAATGGCCTATTTCTTTAAGACCAGTTTTAAAGAGGACGGCGCGATCAGCTGCTTCCAAGATATCGTTATAAAGAATAGCCGCCTCATAAACCCCTGGACCTGTCTCTGTATGGATACCTTCAAGGGGAACTTTAAAAAGTCCCATAAGGTCGAAAATATCGTTAATAAATTCCCTGTTTCTACTTGCTCGGATGAGAGAATATCCAAACATTCCTCGTGTTATCGGTTTCGGATTATGAAAACCTGCATCGTTAATATCTTCAGAATTTTCTCTAAAGTTGAACCATTCAAATTCCTGTGCAAATTGAGGAGAATAGCCCAAATCTGTGGCTTCTTGCTTGATCTTCTTGAGAAGACCTCTTGGACAAATACTAAGTGATTTTCCATCATTGTCAGTAAGGTCTGCTAAGAAAAAGGGAACATCATCATCCCAAGGCACTGTTCTGTAAGTCGAAAGATCGATTTTTGCGGGGTTATCAGGATAGCCCGTGTGCCAGCCTGTAAAATCAGACTCATCTCCATTTTCATAACACTTGTCGTTTATATCCCAACCTAAAATAACATCACAAAAGCCAAAACCGCTTTGAAGAGCGGACTTGAACTTATTAATGTGAATATATTTGCCTCTTAAAATACCATCGATGTCGCTAACGGCTAATTTAATTTTGTTAATCGATGACTCTTCAAATTCTTTTAAGATGTCATTTTGATCCATTTTTTGATCCTTTATTTTACGTAAAAAATTTAGCTGAATGATAATGTCTTTTTATTTTTTTTATAGAGAAATATTTCAAATCCTAAAAAAGGAATGAAAAGAAGAAGAAGGAATATAAAAAAGAGCCCAGGGTTATATATGGCCAATGAAATAAGGCATAAAAATGAAAGAACAAGTGCAATGAGAGGGACAAAAGGATAGGCCATGACTTTAAAGGGGCGTTCCATTTTTGGATAATCTTTTCTTAATCGGAAAAGGCTTACTGTAGAAATAACATAAAGAGTGAGTGCCCCAAAACAAGCAATTGTAATGATTTCTCCTGTTTTGCCTGTTAAAAGAGAAACAATGCCAATCATCATATTGAAGATGAGGGCATAAATTGGGGTTTTTGTTTTTCCTCCAATTTTTCCGAGAAAGGAGGGAGCATAGCCAACCCTTCCAAACTCAAAAGTTGTTCTTCCAGCAGCTAGGATAATTCCATGAAAACTGGCAACAAGTCCAAAGACACCTATGGCGACAACAGCTTTAATTAAATTTGGGTTGAGTCCAGGCACCTGCGAAAGTGCCAGGGGAAGAGGTGCATCACTTGCTGTAGTTTCCCCACTAGGGAAAACAACTGCTTGCCACCCCGAAACACCAACGGAGGCAAAATAAGTGACAACACACAAGATAACTAACGTAAGAAGGGCCCTACTAAAGCCAAGGACAATATTTTTTTGTGGGTTTTTTGTCTCCTCTGCAACATTGGCAAGGCCTTCAATCGCCAGAAAGAACCAAATAGCAAAAGGGAGGGCCTTAAAAATACCACTAACTCCATTGGGAAGAGCATTTTGTTGTAAAGATGACCATTCAAAATGGGGAAGCGTGAGTGAACTAAAAAGAATTAGACCAATGACCGCAATGACTGTGACAAGGAGTTCAAATGTTGCGGCTAATTGAACTCCAAGAATATTGATAAAAGTAAAAATAAAATAGGATCCAATGGCAAAGAGCAGAGTATTTGTTTCAGGGAAAAGTGTATTAAGATAAGCTCCAATGGCAAAGGCTATAGCTGGTGGCGCAAAAATGAACTCTATATTTTGGGCCATTCCACCAATAAAGCCCCATCTGGGCCCCAAAGCCTTATGGGCGTAGATAAAGGCTCCTCCTGCCTTTGGAAGGGAGCAAGCTAGTTCTGTATAACTAAAAGTAAATGTTGAATACATGATAATGACAACAAAAGTAGCAATGGCCATCCCTAGGGTTCCGCCTTCAGGAAGTCCTAGGTTCCAACCAAAATACATACCTGAAATAACGTAACCGACACCTAAGCCCCAAAGCATGAGAGGGGTAAGTGTTTTTTGAAGTTCAGGTTGCTTTCCATTATCCAAAAGAGATCTCCTTGAATACCATATATGACTTAATTTTTTGTGAAAATTCCCACCATGATAAAAGAATTTTCAAAACACTGTCTTTTTTTATTTCTTTTTTTTGTAATTTTTTTGAAAAGTATCTTTGGGGATTTTTTGTATCTGACTTTCAATCATTTTTTCAAAAGCTTCGATGAGTGGCAAAAATTTTTCCTCGTCCTGTTCTAGGCAGCTGAGTGTTTCATACACAGCTTCTAAAGTTGAGAGAGCGCTAGAAGAAGGCTGTTTTCTAATTGTGTAGCGCGAAGTTTTATTAGGGTTTATTTTTAATGAGGGAAGGCTTTTTAAAAGAGGGTTTTTGTGAAGAAGTAGTTTGGACTTCCTCCATGTTCCGTCAACAACAATAAGCCTCATTTCCTTTCTTTCTTCAAAAGTGAGAGTGTCAATTGGAACAGCTTCCTCATTAGGAAAGAGGAGGTAATTTTTCTTTTTATCTGAAAAAAGAGCCTCGTTTAAAAAATTCTCTTTAAAGTCTTCTCCAACGTGTAAAGAACAATTTTTGAGCGAAAGAGACAAAATTTTGGCAGTTCCTAGAGCATGTTTTTTTTCAGATACGTGTTGAAAGATAAGGACATCATTGAGATTATTAATCTTTTTTATAAAAGAGCATAAGCAAGTTTTGAGCGGTTTTTCGCAGATGTTACAATAAAGTCTAGTCATGAGGACTGAGCCTATCATTTCTTTTATGCAGAGACAAATGGGGTTTTTATGGAATTTAAGATGGAACTTATTTTTAGACTTCTTGTTGCCCTCTTTCTTTTATATGTAGTTAGCAAAATTGCTGCGACTTTTATCAGAGGTTTTTTTACTGATTTTTTTAATGGTTCGGGAAAAAATAAAATTGATATAGATCAGATGATAAAAAAACAGGTTCGGATTTTAAAAGAAGCACAGGAGGCTCAAGGAAAGGATCGTGACCATAAAAACGGTGCAGCTGATAAGGAAGGTCAAAAATTTAAGTCAAATACAGAAAAAAATTATCATATGAGACTAGAAAAAATAAAAGAGAACTCTTCTAAGTTGAATGAAAAAAAAGATTTAGAGAAGGTAATGGTCTTTTTTGATAATGTCCAGTGGGGAGAAGGACTCTTCTTTAATAAGATAAAAGAAAAAATGGAAAAGAAATATCACTCTTTGACTTCTTTAAATGAAATATCAAGATGGTCTCATATTCTTCTGCGAGAAGATCTATTTCTATTTAAAAAAGAGAATAGATTACTTTCCATTAACGAGATCGAAAGACTTATAGAGAATGGTCTTTATTTAAAGAAAGGATTTGAAGAAGCCAAAAATCGAAAAGGAAAACTTATTGGTTATTTAGCTAATCTAGAAGGTTTGAAGGATGTGGAGTTAGTGAGAGGGATTGAATATTTTTTTCTTAAGAATTTAAAAGATTTTCGTAGTGGTGAAGAAGAAAAACTCATTCCTCTTTTGTTAAAAAAAGATTTTATTAAAAAGTCAAATTTAGAAAAGTTAACTCAAAAAAACCTTGATAAAATAACGATAAATTTATTAGTGGATAGAAGAAACGACTCAATCGTTCCTCTTTCAAACTATATTAAAGAAATTTGTGAATATGCTCATATGTTTTCTTGCTTAAACGAAGTACCTAAACCCAAGGGGAAGTTGAATCTCGAGGCGGCCCTTAAAATGTTTAACTTGAGTGAGAGCTGTACTCTCTCTGATGTGAAGACAGTTTATAAGAGGCTTGCGAAATTAAAGCACCCAGATAGGCTTGCAGGCCTAAAAATACCTGAAAAATATGTTTTGATGGCGAATCATAACTTTTCTAATCTTCAGGATGCCTATAAAGTTTTGACAGATTTTAAGAAAAAAGATCATTTAGTTAAAAATCATCATGATAAGTAAAGTTCAATAAAATTTATTTCTTAGGTTGAGGCCAGGAGTTGTGATAAACTACCCTGATACCTAAACAACTTTTCTTAATGAAAAGTTTAGGAATAAAAATCAGAAACTCATCCCTCTTCCCCTTAAATTTATTATTTGTTCTTTTAATCAGTCTTTTCGTGACAATCCACCCTATGGGGCAAGAAGTTGAATTGGGTTCAATAAAGAGAGTTTCTTATCAAAAAGGGATATTTTATAAAGTTACTGTTTCGAAAGATGTCCAAAAAATTATTCAAAAGAGTGTGAAGTCGATTTCAAAAAAGTCGGGATGGCTAAAAAAATATATGAAAAATCTAGGAGAGTCTGAAGCCATTCCTTGGCATAAAAATCTTGGGATTACGAAGGAAGAGTATGAGTTTTTAAGGAATGAAAGTTATGACCATTTTTCCTTGGAAGAGTATGGCCAAACCATGGTCTCTGTTGATGTAGATGATGGAGAGTATAAGATAAAAATTGAAGGACCTTCAAGTTTAGAATTTAATTTTAATATCTCTAGGGATTTAAAGAAAATGACAATGAAGGGGTTTAAATCTGAAGGTCGTTTCGATGCAAGAGGAAATTTGATGGAGTCTCTTCTTAAAGGAGAAAGTTTGAGATGGAAAGTTTACGATATTTATAACCTCAACCTTTCTAGGTTGACAGGAAAATATTCTGAAATCACCTATATTGAATTGGAAAATAAAAAAGAATGTGCTTTCAGCATAAAAATTAAAGGTGCAAATGAAGGTATTGTTATTCTCAACTACCATTTTATGATTAAATATTCTTGCGTACAGCAAATTTGAAGTATTTAGATATAATATTTTAGATCACTTGCTTTTTCGAGGCCTATAATCTCAATATCAAATTTTCCTCTGAATTCCTTAAAGGCTTTCTTAGATGTTATAAGTTTTTTATACTTTAGCTGTTCCATTTCTTTGAGGCGCAAACCCATTTGAGAACAAGACCTTATTTCTCCAGTTAGTCCAACTTCTCCAAGAAAAATAATTGAAGGTTCTATTGGTTTTGATTTAAATGAACTAAGAATAGAAGCAATTAGACTTAAGTCACCTTCTCTTCCAGTTAGTTTAAATCCACCTGTGATATTGATATAGAAGTCTTGATCACTAATTAATAAGTCAAAGTATTTCTCAATAATAGCAATGAGCATAGAAAGTCTATTTGAGTCCACTCCTTGAGTTGTTTTTCTTCCATTCCCAAACCTGTTACTTGTTACAAGAGCTTGAGTTTCAATAAATAATGGCCTTGTTCCTTCTAAGATACATGTGATGCTGTTTCCATAAGATTTTTTTAGTTGTTCATCAAGGAAATATTTTGAAGGGTGTCTAACCTCATTCAAGCCTTGTCCTGTCATTTCAAAAACACCTACTTCATTTGTGTTTCCAAACCTATTTTTTACTGATCTTAAGATCCTATAGTTCCCAACTGGACCTCCTTCAAAATAAATAACGGTGTCAACCATATGTTCTATAATTTTAGGTCCAGCAATAGCACCCTCTTTTGTAATATGACCAATGATAAAACAAGTTATATTACAAGACTTTACAGTGCTCATTAATTCATAAGTGATGTCTCGGATTTGTGAAATGGTTCCAGGTGGAGAAGTCAAATCGGTTGAAATGGTTGTTTGAATGGAGTCAATGACAAGAAATTTTGGTTTTAGTTTATGTATATGGACTTTTATTTTTTGCCAATGAGTTTCATGATATAGGTATAAATTTTTAGCGTTTATATTAAGCCGCTTGGCCCTTGAAGCAATTTGCTCAATAGACTCTTCGCCACTAATATAAAGAAGTTTCTCTTCATTTTTTTGGTTACAAAGGTTTCCCATAATTTTTGTTAAAAGAGTTGACTTTCCAATGCCTGGTCCGCCACCTATAAGTATAAGAGAACCCTGTGTGAGTCCTCCTCCTAAAACTCTATCGAATTCTATGACCCCAGTTTGGATATGAGACTTTTCTTTAAAGGAAATTTCTTCCAATTTTTTAGGACATTCATTAATACCTATGGAAGAAGAGTTTTCTTTGAGGTTTTTTTCATTTTCTTTTAGGTAAAATACTTCCTCTAATGTATTCCAATCTTTGCACTCTGGGCACTGGCCAGTCCACATAAGGGACTCATAACTACAATTTTGACAGATATAGACTTTTTTTGACTTCTTTCTTTTCATAAAAGGTTCCTTACAAAAGAATGAGGAAGAAGAAATGAGGGTCTAAGTTAAATGATTTAAAAAATTATTATCGACAAGAAAAGTTAAAGCTGTTTGTCTTTTTGAGCTGTCAACTTGTTTAGCGGCCATTTGAAGGGCCTTTCTGCTTCCGACAAAAATGAGTCTTTTTTTTGCTCTTGTTAAGCCCGTATAGATTAGATTTCGAAATAACATTTTAAAGTGCTGGGTAGAAACTGGAATAATGACCGCTTCAAATTCACTTCCCTGAGATTTATGAACTGTAATGGCGTAAGCTAAAGACATCTGAGTGATGTCACCTTTTTCATAAAGGACTTCTTTTGATGCCTCTCCAGCTTTGTAAAGAACCAAACACTGGCCTTCGGTAGGATCAATATTTAATATTTTTCCAATATCTCCATTAAAAACACCTAGATCATAATTATTTTTAGTTTGAATGATTCTATCTCCTTCTCGAAAAAGACGCTCACCGATTTGAAGGGTCTTTTTTTCATTGGAGGGAGGGTTAACAGATTCTTGAATAACTTTATTAAGGTTTGAAGTTCCAAGAGATCCTCTAACCTGGGGAGAAAGTATTTGAATTTCAGTTTGAGCTCCCAAAAATTTGGGGAGTGTTCTTGTATAAAGTCTTTTAATTGTATCAACAGCAGTCATCCCATAGTTAAGAGAGCTATACCGTGGAACTTTTTTAAGAATGTTTTTGAGTTCTTCAACTTCATTAGAGCTTTTTGTGAATATATTAAAATCGACGTGTAGAAACTTTTTAGGAACTACAAACGTTGAAAAATCTTCAGTTTCATTGATGGCACTTTTTTCAAAAATGACCTTTTTGTTACTCTCTTGCTTTTTGAGGACTCCTATTGTTTTATCTTCGCTTTTAATAAAAGATGAGGTATCGGAGTTAATAATTTGATCAACTGTTTTTTTTGCTTTTTGGATAAAGTTCAGTTGTTCTTTTGTAGCTTCCTCTGAGTCAATAAAGAGGCAATCTGATTTAGATTCCCATAAAGAAGGAGTTTCAAGAGGTGTCTCTATCTTTGGTGCGATACCTTGGTTGATTTTATGGGCATATTGGATAATGTTAGATTCTTTCGCCTGCCGGAAAACTTGTGTGAGTTTAAATTGAGGAACATTTTTACTTTTTAAGAGGTCATGGAGCACATTTCCAGCGCCAACAGAAGGCAGCTGATCAGGATCACCTATGAAAAGTATTTGCATTGTTTTTGGTATGGCCCTTAGTAAAGCCGCTGCTAAGTGAACATCTAGCATTGAGGTTTCATCTATGATGATAAAGTCACCTTGAAGAGGATCTTTTTCATCCTTTTTAAAACCTCCTTTTTCAGGAGAAAAGGACAGAAGTCTATGAATGGTCTTGGCTTCCATCTCTATAACTTCACCCATCCTCTGGGCAGCTCTACCAGTTGGAGCTGCTAAAATGATGTTTTTTTTCATAGCGAGAAGAAGGGCAACAATAACTTTTGTAGTTGTTGTTTTTCCGCAGCCCGGACCACCTGTTAAAATTGAAAAATGCTTTTGAACCACACCATAAACACTGTGTTCCTGCTCTTCACTTAAAAAGAATTGGTTATGTTCACAATACCTTTTTACCCAATCTTTAACTTTTTCTAGAGGTAAGGGGGAGTTCATTTTTGAATGGAAGCTTATTTTATCTGCTATAAAGTTTTCATCAAAATAGAGAGAGCAAGCGTAGTAGCAATCTTGATAGTTTTCTTCAGAAGGAATTTTCCTTAATGAAATCTCCTTCTTTTCAAGTAAATTTTTTATTTCGACTTCAATTAGCGCTTCTTTTCCTAGTGATAGTATTTCTTTTGTTTGGTCTATGATTTGATTTTTTGAAAGGAAGCAATGACCAGATTCACGTGCGTTACCGAGAACAAATTGGATACCTGCCTGGATGCGCTCCATTCCTTCAGGTGGAATATTCATTTTAAGAGCTATTTTGTCAGCAGAAAAAAAGCCAATACCGTAGATATCCTTGGCCAGGCAATAAGGATTTTTTTTAACTTTAGCTATCGCCTTATCTCCATAAGCTTTATAAATCTTCACCGCAAAAAGTGTGCTTATTCCATACTGTTGGAGGAAGAGCATAACGTCTCTAATCGCCCTATGGTCTTGCCAGGATTTTTTAATAGTAGACAACTTTGCGCGCGCGATACCAGGAACATTCATTAGCTCATCAATAGGACCTTCAAAAACAGTGAGGGTTCGACTCCCAAAATGTGAGACTATTTTTTTAGCCGTTTTTGGTCCAACACCTTTTATGAGTCCAGAACCCAAGTATTTCTCCAGTGCTGCAACGGACGAGGGCTTTTTTTCAATAATTTTTTCAGCTTTAAATTGCCTCCCAAATTTCTTATGGTGATCCCAATGACCAAAAAATTGGAGGCTTGAACCAGCAAAGACTTTTACTTGATGAACTATAACAGTAATGAGCTCTTGGTATTTATCAAAAGGTTTGACTTTTATGACCGACCAACCATTTTCTTCATTGTGGAAGGTAACTCTCTCAACAATCCCAGAAAAGCTTTCTTGTTGTTTTACTAAGGGTTTTTTTAGCAAGGGAGGTTCCTTCTTTTACAAACAAGCAGTTGCAGTCGGATGTTTATAACAATATGAAAAAAGGAATGCACTAAAAAAGAGTTATTTAAATCGTTTAAGCACAATAAGGGGCTGTTTTTTTTCATCTTTAAAATTATTTTCTCGTTAAATTGAGGGTCATTAACTTAAATTCATAAAAAACCTTTAAAATAGGGGTTATGGGAGCTTTTTAGGAGAGATGACAGTGAATTTAGAAAATTCAAAACCTGCCGTATTTTTGAAAGAAAAACTAGATGGGGAAGACTTGTTTGTTCTTCATTTTCCAGAGATTTGTCTATCTTGCGGAAAACGTTTTCAAAGCAGCAAGGAATTTTTAGAAAACACATCTCTTCTACCACAAGAGACTTATTTCGATACAGGCTCTAATAACGTGGTTGATCATAGACAATGTGAATGTGGTGAGACTTTGGTTTTAAAGAGAAAGAACCGTAGGGATGATTCAAAAGAAGGGGATCAAAAGCGTCAAGAATTCCAAAGCCAGTTAATTTTTCTGACAAAAAATGGGATTCCTATTGAAAGAGCAAGGACCATACTTTTGAAGAGAAAAAATAATCGTTGATTTTTCCTGGTGTCAAATTGACTGCTCCAACTGCAAAATTCTGTCTTCGTAAAAATAAGAATTTTTGCTTTGTTTTTTCAGATTAAGATCTTTAAGTTATCGATTTTAAAGAACTTTTTTTGTTTTCCTCTTCTTTTCTAAGCATGACTTTTTTAAAGTAAGAAGACTCTTATTTTACTCCTCGTAAAGTTTTTCTGTTTGTTTTTTCTTTATTAAGCTAAAAGGAAAATAATGAAAATTCTTAAGGAGGAATGATGAGACAATCATTTAAATTCCTCATTGCCTTCTCTCTTTTTTTTGGAAGTTTTTCTTATGCAGCGTATGCATCTAACGGAGTAAAAGCTAATAAAAAAGAAAGTGGAGTCACTGGGGAAAATGTAAAGGAAACGTTAGAACGTAGTCCACGCTCAAGGCCTGGAAGGAACATTAATTCTGGTGGAAATTCTGGTAATAACCGCAGGGTTGCACCAAATAGGTCAAGGTCAAATAACCGTAGGGTTGCACCAAACA
>MDSZ01119867.1_pt1 | contig 10822 bp, 14 predicted proteins | sample 811201 | NCBI WGS metagenome assembly MDSZ01 (sample SAMN05326647, study PRJNA326480) | marine metagenome | isolation source: seawater | place: Indian Ocean: North | collected 2010
CTCTAGTTTGGATTGTCCAGCCATTGTCTTATGTTTCTACTGTTTGTTGTTAAGGGCGGCAGGGTATAGTTGGTTATACCCTGCCACCAGATTGGTCAGCCCATGATGCGGAAGGTTACCTCATCACTCTCCTGACTTGCCCCACTCCCTTCAGGTCCGAAGGTAGTGATAGTGTGGACGTTGTTAGCTACTACCCAGACACCCTTACGCTGGGTGACATTGAAGCCGAGGGCAAAGAAGTCAGCGACTTCGTTAATCCTTTTCTTCGTGGCCTTTGTGAAGTAGCCCCCTGTATTCAGGGTGACTTCATAGATCGGGTAGTCACTTGATGTCTCCACCTGTTGGAAGGTAATCACATCAGTGTCGTGATACTGACAGATTGTTTTACCTCCCTCGGTTCGGAGGGTAGTGGCTACCTTAGTTCTGAATGTGCTCATTTGTCTTATGTTCTTTCTACTGTTTGTTGTTAAGGGCGGCAGGGTATAGTTGGTTATACCCTGCCACCAGATTGGTTAGTCCCACTTATTGAAGATCACCTTGTTTCCCTTGGTGAAGGTGCGCTCTTGCAGAACAGGCACCCCGTCCACACCTTCAAACTTTCTGGTGTAGGTGCCTTCCTCCATAGCGAGGGCTTTCTTCGGGGAGGTGGAGATACACACTCTGGTGTAGGTGCCGCACTCCCATTTACCACCGCAGGAGGGTGGGTTCTGCTGATGCTCTACGATCTTGTATTTGTAGAGGTTGGATTGTCTAGCCATTGTATTTGTCTTTCTGTGTTTGTTGTTAAGGTAGCAGGGTATAGTTGGTTATACCCTGCCACCTAGATTGGTTAATGGTTCAGGCAAAGGGTGTCGTTCAGGCGACCCCGAACTGCCTTGGGGGGCCATACAGAGGAAGGGTGGAATACTTTAATGGTTTTGAGAACAAGGATCTGGTGGAAGAACTCCTCGCCATCATCGTAAACTTTCGTGATTGCGGCAACAGGATCAGAGTGGTGTTCAGTATCCACTACCCATAAATCCGGTTCGCCATCTACCATTACGATAACAAGAACGTAGGCATCAGGGTGTGTGTAACCAGTGATGTCAGATAATGCTCTTGAACCAGTATCGGAGAAGCGGTCAAGACCTTCATACGTATCAGGTATGTCTGCTTCATTGTCGCGGAGGATGTGATATGCTAATCGGCTCATCTTATTTGTCTTTCTGTGTTTGTTGTTAAGGTAGCAGGGTATAGTTGGTTATACCCTGCTAAAATCTTTACCCTTCCAGCGCATGGGCAAGGGCAGCGAGGTCATGGATTGCCAAGTAATCTTCCAGCTTCAGTTGGACTGCATCATAGAATGTTTCGGTGGCGATCACCTTGCCCCCTTCAGTTGCATTGACAGTCTGGGGATGGATAGCGTGGTTTGCGATGTGGGTAATGTTCCCCTCTCCATCTACAGTGAAGATGTCTTCCCGCTTCTGAATCAGATACTGGAATACTTCTTCATTCACTCTGCCGCCAAACACATCATGCACTATGCAGAAGTTTGTGTCGGAATCGTTTACTTTGCTCATTGTCTTGTTTGTTTTGTTTCGGTTTTAGGTCTGCTCTATCATGGCAAACTCATCTCTGCCAAGGGGCAGCAAGGTATAGTTGGTTATACCTTGCCGCCGCCTTAGCAGGGCATGAATTGGCTATGGTGAGGGTATAGTTGGTTATACCTTACGCTGCCTTTTCAGCTTCCTTGATGACGGCTTCCAAGCCGTGCTCCTTAACCATAGATGCCAGCACTTGAGTCCAATCGCGCTTGCCACGCTTAGGGGGCTTGCCAGTCCAACGTGGCTTAAGCGTGTTCAGCTTGTCCTGCTTTGTGAGATAGGCGCACTTCCTATTCACACTAGGTGCGGTATCAATGCAGTAGCCTGCATCTTCCATGTATTTCAGTCCCGCATTCCATGCTCGGAAGAAACCGTCCAGACTGACACCCGCTTCCTTGGCACGGGTAGCAAAGTCGAGGTGGTTCGGAGCATGTCCATATTTTTCCGTGACGCCAGCAACGATGCTGGCAACGGCGTCCTCTTCATTCTCACTACGTCCGAACGCGTGGACGGTATCCACAACCTCGTCACATGACTTGTGATGCTTGATGCCTGCAACGGCGCATGCCTTGTCGAACTTGGCACCGTTAGCTTCAAAGATTGCGGCCAGCTTGTTTTCGGTAGTTTTATTCATTGGTATTGCTTTCTATTGTTTGTGTTTGTGTTTGTTGGTGAGGGAGTGGGTATAGTTGGTTATACCTTTTCTCTCCCTCTTCACTTCTGAAAGGGGGGCAAGCAAAGCAAAGACTAGGAAACAAGGGGAAGGGGAAGAGAAAAACCGTTGCACCTTTCCTGCTAGGTCCAAGTGGACCATGCATCCATGCACCTCCTCCAGATGCCCTTTGACTGGCCCTATATAGTCCTGTTAAATCAATTCGTCATATTCCACTTACCTAAGTCACTGAGAATGAGGGAGTTAGGTTATAAGTTCTGACAAGATGTGTAATGCTGACTAGACGCCACGGGGGGGTGGGGGTTTTTTATGCACGCACGCATGTATATATATCTAGGCGTGTGAAAAAATTTGACTCTCCTTATTTTGCACGCATTATGCACGCACCTATGGCAACGAGGGCATATTACCTGAAAAACAAAGAGGCGCGGCTAAAATACCAGCGGGAATACTACCAAGCGAACAAGGACAGAATCGCTAGAAAACGTGAGGTTGCGGAGACTGTAGACCCAGAACTGCGCGAAAAACGTAAGCGGTATCAACGTGCATATTACCGTAAAAACCGTGCACGGATTCTGGCAAAGCGTGCAAAACAGTATGCACTTAAGAAGTCCGCAAAATCGAAATGAAAAGTTTCTCTAGATGTATATATATCAGTATAATGGTTATACTGATATATAAGCCGTAGGAAAAACTTTTCAAACCACTCATGCAAATCCCAGACGGATTCAAACCTGTTCCGAACACAGATTGCTATGCGCTATCCCCCGAGGGGCACGTTTACAATGTAAAGACACGCAAGCGGCTCAAGCGGTTCTTTGACGGCTACAAGATCCGAACTGCGGTCTACGACGCCAACGGTAATAAATTTCTTTTCGCGCATTGTGACATCGACAAGGGACCACCCCCCGAGGTCACGCTTGAATACGTTTTGAAGGACGCCCGTATAATCTCAGATTATCCGGACTATGCGGTCACCTATTGGGGCCTAGTGTGGCGCATCAACCCCCGCAAGAAGGGACCGAACGCAGGGCGCATCCACGTTCTGGAGGAGCATGAGCATCAGGGCAAGAGGCATGTGTGGCTGGTGCATCCCGACAATTCTTTGCTCCGTAAGAGGTTTCAGACATACCTGCTTACCAAGGAGGTCTGGGGGGACGATTGTGAGTGCACGCAGGACTAGGCTATGGGGCAGCAGTTTCTGACATTGGCCTTTTACTTCCTGCTGGGTTTTTTAGGTGCCACCCTAGCTGTCTGCTTCTTCGACATATTCTGGTGATGTGTCGATTTGGCCCTGAAATTTCGACACAAAAAACCCGCTTCGGGTTGCGCTTACCGTCCTTGCTAGGCCCTTAATTGGGCTACGACGCTTCCCGAAGCGGGTTGAATTCTTTTCTTGTTTCTTGCCCCCTTATTCTCCCTCTTCCTCAGTGGGAACAAGGTCCAACCCGATACAGAACTTCGGCGGGATTGGCCTAAGTTCAAGGTCGAGTTTAGCACTGGTAGCGGGTTCAGTGAATGGGAGCGGGACTGAGCTTCCCAAGTCTGCTGTGGAGCAGGAGACGCCCATCAGGGCGAAGGCTGCACCGATTAGTGGATACAATGACCATTTCATGGTCCCCGCTTTTAAAAGTCTTTTCGTGCCTCGTCCAGTTAATTCTTAAGAATCTTAAAAAGAATGACTACTGCTGCGTGGGCCATAATCAACAGCATCAGTATTGTTGGGTCATCGAGGACCATACCTTAAGTGTAAATATACATAATTGACTAATGGAGGTCAAAAAGGTATCACTTTCTTTCAATGAGCCAGCGCCCACTTGACATTGATGGCTTGGATCTCGGCTCCCTAGACGAAAAGGGACAACCAGTAAAGACCCGCCTGAAGGACGTAAAAAGCGCCCTTTCTATTTTTAACACCTTACAAAAGGCTGACGAGCGGTCTTCCGTGAACCGTGCGCGTGTAGACGCCATGTTCGACGGAGCCGCCCCTTACGATCAGAGTAGTTTGGTTACCAGTGGGCAGGGGCTGAAAACAAACCTTAATTTTGGAGATGCTCAACGACTCCTCGATGTGGCTCTTTCTGCTTATGTTGACCTGTATAGTTCTCTGGAGAGACTTGTCGAAGTGCGAGGAACGCAAGGCGAAACAGCGGAAATCAAACCAGCGGAAGAAATCGTCGCGGAAGAACTGACCCACCTCATCAGGGGTTGGCCAGAGTTCCACAGCGCATATCTTCGTCTCTGCACTACCTTCATTAAGCACGGTGTATCCGTTGCTTATTTTGACACGCCTGACGACTGGCGGTTCCGTGTTGGTGGGTTCAACGATATCTTGATCCCACGGCAGACCCCCGCGAATGAACAGCATATTGATATCGCTGTTGGCAGGCGGCAATATTTATTGCATGAGCTGTATTCGTATATTCGCAACCCCAAAGCTGCTGAAAAAGTGGGTTGGAATGTTGACGAAGTGAAGCGAGTGATTACCAAAAACGCCACGACTGATGGCCGCAGGGGTTACAGCAACCACGCTTCTGAATACGAGTCATTGCAGGCCGAGATGAAGAACAACGACCTCTTCACCGGAATCCAGAACCCATCCGTATCCGTTTTGCATTTTTGGGTCCGCGAGATGGACGGCAGCGTTAGCCATTACATTAGTGCGGAGAATGACCCTAAAGACTTTTTGTATAAGAAGGTTAGCCGTTACCCCAGCGTGGAACAGGCTTACATTCTTTTCTCGTATGGTGTCGGCAGCAACGGCACCTACCATTCGATTCGGGGCTTAGGTCAGAGGATCTTCGCCCATGTCCAGACCAGTAACCGATTGCGTTGCCAGCAGATTGATGGAGCCATGCTCGCCTCTGCGGTGATGATCCAACCCGAAAACCAAAGGTCTCTGGACGAATTGCAGTTCACCTACTACGGCGCGTATGCGGTGATGTCCCCCAACGTAAAAATTGTTGAGAAGGCAATACCCAACTTGGGCACTGCTGTTCAACCAGCGTTGCAGGATCTCAACAATCAGTTGAGGATGAACACCGACACGGTAAGCACTTATGGTCCGGACCAGAGTTCCCCGTATCGGAATCAGATGCAGGTAGTCGCAGACATGGACGTAACGACCCGACTGTCTGGTGCCAGCTTGAATTTGTTCTATGCAAGTTGGACCCGCTTGCTGCGCGAGGTTGTGCGGCGTATTGTTACCACCAAGAAACCAGATTCTGCGATCAAGGATTTTTACGCTAGGTGCGCGGCTAAAGGTGTCCCGAAGGAATTTATCAAGACACTGGATGTTGACCGGACCAAGGCTGTGCGTTCGATTGGTAATGGTAGCCACGCCAACCGGATGGTGGCCTTGAAAGAATTGCAGGGTATCAGCGGTCAGTTTGACGATGTGGGTCGCCGTAACCTGACACGGGACATTGTATCTACACGGGTGGGGCACGATCTTGCCGACCGTTATGTTCCTGCTGAAGTGGAGAAGCGCCCAACGGTTGACCTTAAGATTGCCTACTTTGAGAACCAGCAACTTATGGCAGGGCAGCAGGTTCCTGTTGTTGGGAATGAACTGCATGGGGCACATCTGGGAGTGCATGTCCCGGCCCTTAACCAGATTATTGAACAACTCAATACGGGGGAGGTTGACCCCATGCAATCACTGCCTGTGTTGCAGTCTTTTTACGAGCACATCAGTCAGACTGTCCAGTTCGCCGCAGGAGACCCTGCATTGCAAGGCCCTGTTGGGCAGGCGAAGCAGGTGTTGCAGTTTGCTGAAGAAGCCATCAACAATGCAACTAAGGCGGCACAAAAAATTCAGCGCGACCAAGCAAAAGCCCAGCAACAGGAAGCAGAGATGGCCGCGATGGGTGAGCAGCCAGAACAGCCAGAGATGTCACCTTCTGATGCGAAGATGATGGAGCATCAGGTCAAGATGCGTATAGCGCAGGAGAAAGCACAGGTAGACATGGCTATCAAGCAGCAGAAACATGACCAAGAAATGGCTATGCGGGATGCAAAAGCTGCCCTAGAGTTCAGGGAGAACAGTGACCTCGGAGCAACTCCTTAAACTCCACGATGATACTTGCAAGACCTGCAAGGACATCATGGAGAAAAAAAATTCTGACTACACCGGAGGCAAGGGAGCCACAGACCCTTTTGCAAATTTCAGGTGCAGCACCGTTTTGGATATCCACCCTGTCCACGGAATAATGTTGCGTGTCATGGATAAGATTAAGCGCATCCATTCATTTGTGAATGACAAGGAATTACAGGTTCCTGACGAGAGCGTGGATGATGCCTGTGATGACATTGTAAATTACGCTATTCTTGCCAAGGCTATGCTCAAGGAAGAGCGGGGTTAATTTTTTCATATTTCTTTTGTCAGTTCTTCTCTTGTGTGATATTTCGGTCTTAACCAAGTAAATACAATGGAGCGACCGTCATCACCCTCCCCAAAAAGAGGGCCATACAAAAAAACCAAGTCTTCTTCTGAAGTTCGTTCTTTCGATCCTTTCAGGGGTTTATCCAAGGAAGTCAACGAGGCTTGTGATGCTTGGCTTCGGAAAAAAGGCATGCTTTCCAAGCAATGGACAAGCGGAGGCTTCAGCAATAAATCAGGTGCCTAAGAAAGTAACACCCCCTGTCCCACTCAATCGGTGGTTTAATGACTCCAAGTCAGTTCAGGAGTTACGTGATCTCTTGGATAAGGAATGTTTCCAAAAGGCGGTAGCCATCCTTAAGGAAGTAGCTGGGCCATCGTTTGGCACCTTACAGGATAATGAAACAAATAATTTAAGGCACGCATGGTATGCTGGCTACCGCGATGCCTTTAACGACCTTCACAAATTGACCAAACTACAGAACAACCAAACCAAAACCGCTCACCCTGACGAGTGGACCCATATACAGTAATGAGCGAAGAAGCCGCCCCAGCCCCAGAAGCACCAGTTGAAGCTGCCCCAGAAGCACCAGTTGAAGCCAGCCCCGCAGTAGAGCAACTCCCTGACGCCAGTGAAAGCGGAGCCGAAGAGTCCTTCATGGACGCGCTTGATACCGCGTTTGAACAACTCGACGTTTCTGCTACACCCTCTACTGAAACGGTTGAAGCAACGGATGCAACTGAAACGGCGGCTGTAACTGAAGCGGAGCCGCAACAGTCCTTTGACCCTACGGATGATCTTTCTGATTCCTTGGATGACGGTTGGACCCCTAAAGCCGCAAACAGGTTTAAGCAGTTAAAGGCCGAGCTGAAGGAATCAACAACAGAAATTGATCGCTACAAGCAGCTCTACGAGGAGAACCAGCAGAAGCTAAAAGAGCTTGCTGGCATGACAGATAGCAATGATGTTGAAGCCCTACAGGAAAAAATCCGTGCCTACGAGCAAGCTGAGACATTCAACAATCTTGAAGAGACGGAAGCATACCAGAATGCCATTACCCGTCCTTTGAATGCCTTGCTTGATCAAGCCAACCAGATTGCGGACAAGTATGATCTGGACCGCGACGAAGTGACGGACCTTCTCTCTTTGACGGATCAGGAAGAGCAGGACGCCAAAATGCTTGAGTTGATGGAGACCGCATCAGACAGGGACAAGGCAACAATTTACCAGATCATAAACTCTATTGACCCGATTCTGGAACATCGACAAACCCTCTACGATAATGCGGAGGTTGCGATGCAGGAGGCCCAATACCTCCAAGAACAGCGAGACAACCAACAAGCCGCTGAAAATCTGGCACTCAGGCAGAATGTGGCCCGTAATGTTGTTGAGCGCGTGCAGCAAAAGCTCCCGTTTCTTTCTGGAATTGAAGGTCTGGATATGGATGCGATTGAGACTAAGGCAGCAGAAACGGACCCTACTGTGATTCATCCGGTGGATTACGCATATAATTCCGTATCCGCCCAGCTCCTGCCTTCAGTAGTGCGGGAGTATATGTCAATGCGTGCTGAAGTAGAGGCTCTGACGGACAGGCTTGCGGAATACGAGGGGGCAGAACCCACCATGTCTGGTTCCTCCCCAACCATGAAGACTTCACCCGCAGGGGAGGACGCTACATTTGAAGATACTGTAAACGCAGCTTTCGCGGCAATGGGGTGACCTGTTATCCACAGGCAATCCACAGGCACCCCGTTGTTTAGTAGCGAAAAACCCCCACCAGATAAGTCGCTTCAATCTTGTTCTGGTGGGGGTTTATTTTCCCTATTGACATTTTTTACATTCTACTTAAGAATGCCCCTTATAGCAGCGCGGTTGCTCTAGCCACAAATAGTTCTACAAGTTGCTCCCCCCTTGGGCTGTGTTCCAAACAATAGATTCGGTCTGGTTGCTCTAGCCATAAATAGTTCTAAATAAAAGGCCCGATCACCCACAACTTCTTTTGTTAATTGCCCCGCTCGTAGCGGAGGCACAACCTTTTATTGACTCATGGCAATTCAAAACTTCAATCTTCAGGATGGCACGCAAGCCATCAATACGATCTTGGCCGAAGAAGCTAATCGCATCGGGCAGGATATTTATAAGCGGACTCTCCACACTTCCCCGTGGATTGACCTTGTGAAACAGTCGTCCTTCCCAGACGGGATGGGTTATCAACTTACCACACTGGTTTACGACCGTGCTATCCCAACGTCTGACTCCGCTGGTGGAACTGCCGGTGTTACGTGGAGGAATCTTGGTGTTCTTAACAGTGGAGCTAACAGCTTCTCTACTTCGGACCTGAGCCAACCTCTTAAGGATGCCGCTGATAGCACCCAAGGTGGCCGTGGTGGTGTAGCCGCAGACGGCTCGGTTTCTGATAACGATTCGCGTTCCTTCATCCAGTTCAGCAAACAGCTCAAGGAATACTCTATCCAACGCGCTGTTGTGGAATCCCCACGCATCTCTCTTGAGGATCTTCGGTTCGCCGCACATCGTCAGGAGCAGCTCCGTGCTGTGATGGATCTGATGACGGAGGCAACTCGTTACACTTGGGAGAACCGTTACCGTGATGAGTTCGACCGTCTCGCAGCCAATGTTGCATTCTGTCGGACTTCTTCCTCCACGGTATCCTCCTACAAATCGGCTTCCACGACCTTTGAAGGCACTGCTACGGTGGACATCGACACTACTTCTGTCGATTACACTGATGACGGAGCTTCTAATGCAGGAACGGAGACCCCGAACGCGAATATCTCCAACGCTGTTCTGGACAAGATTTACTACCAGCTTATCCGCAAGGGTGCCGGAAGTAATGCTTATGGCCGTGAGAATGGTCGTCCAGTATTTGGCTTGGTGCTTTCGTCCGAGGCTTCCTACCAGTTGATGACTGAGGCAGGATTCCGCGACGATGTTCGTTACAACAATGCGAAGGTTTCCGACCTCATCGCACCGTTGGGCATCGAGAAGTCCTTCCGTGGTTTCTACCACTTGGTGGACGACCTCGCTCCTCGGTTTGAGTTGGATACGGATACTGATGGTGGTGGTTCGGACACTGCGGACGGAACCCTTAACGCGGTTCTTCCCTACACCACTTCTTCTGGTATCACCTCCCCGAATGCATCTTACGAGACCGCAACTTACGAAGCGGCCTACGTGATCCACCCCGAAGTTATGGAGTCGCAGATCCCTAACCCCTTCAGTGGAGTTAGCGGTATCAAGTTCGACCCCGTTAATTATCGCGGAAAGTTTGACTTCAAGAATATCTTGAACGAGGACACGAATCCAGATGGCCAAATCGGGTTCTTCCGTGGGGTTCTTGCTTCGGCCTCCAAGCCGATTAAGACCGACTTCGGTTACGTCATTCTGTTCGACCGGACCAGCACTACTCCTGCTGCGGTCTAGGTTTCATAGCTAGTGCGGGGCGGTAGCTTAATACTGCCGCCCCGCGCATAACCAACTACATATCATGCCTACTCTTGGAGACGCCCCAACCCTTGCTGTTAATACAGCTCTTGCTAACGACGACTTGATTCAAATCTATGACGTTTCTGCTAACGAGCCACGGGTGATGACCGTTCAGCAATTCGTTAAACTTCTCGGAGCACTTCTTCCTACTTCTGAAGGAGCCACTGGAGAAATCTGGAATAACAGTGATACTGTTAAAGTTTCTAGCCCTTAATATTACCCACTCTCAACCCTAACCAGTTATCCCGAACCCTGAGTCACCCTTCGGGGTTCGGGATTTCTTTTAACCACTTATAATCATGGCCACAGTAGCATCCATTCAAGCACAGATAGCCGCCCTTCAAGCACAGCTAAAACAAATTATGGCCCAAGAAGGCTACGATCTTCGGACGCCCCCACCGCCCACTGCGCCTGCTGAACCAGAGGTTGCGCCGCTCACCGAAGAGGAGGTGGCCCTGAGTATAGCGCAGGAGGAACCCGCCGAAGCAGCTTATGAGGCACTTGATGATGAAGATCAGGTTGCACAAGCGTTTGAAGAAGCAGCAGCCGCCACAATGCAGGAAGCTGTTGAACAAAGAATTGCAAAAGAGGGCGATACACCCCCGCCTGCTGCACGAACCTTTGAACCCCCGCAGGCAACGGGACCAGACCCGACAGGCGAGGAGTATGACGTTGCTTTC
>MDSZ01139387.1_pt1 | contig 10822 bp, 8 predicted proteins | sample 811201 | NCBI WGS metagenome assembly MDSZ01 (sample SAMN05326647, study PRJNA326480) | marine metagenome | isolation source: seawater | place: Indian Ocean: North | collected 2010
CAGTTAGAATATTTTACCTCGTTTGGTCTATCAGGATAATACATAGGTTCTTTATTAAACTTTAGGATATTTGAAATTTTTTTATAAAGCTCATTAATTGTAATATAATTCTCATCAGGCCCTATATTAAATGTCTCGGAGGTAATATTTTTATCTGTTGCTAATTTATCAATACAATAAATGCAATCATTTACATCTGAAAAGGATCTAGTCTGATTACCATCTCCATAAATTACGGGTTGTCTATTTTGAATCATTAAATTTATCATTATAGATGCAACATTTCTAAATGGGTCATCATATTTTTGTTTCGGACCTAAGATATTATGTGGAATTGCGATATTATACTCAATGCCATGAGTATTTGACATATTAATTAATACCTTTTCAGCTGATAACTTTGCAATCCCATATGGGTCAACAGGGTTTGGTATGTCTATCTCTTTAAAAGGTTGGCTAATATTTCCATACCTGGCCATTGATGAACAATAAACAATTCTTTTTACTTTTTGCTTAATTGCAGCGGTAAACACAGCAACTGATCCTGAAAATATATTTTTTGTGATTAAATATGGTGAAAAAACAGACAAGCCTTCGTGAGCAAACGCAGCAGCATGAATAACTACGTCAACATCTTTAAAATATTTGTTATTTTTTTCTAAATTCTCACAATCATATTGATAGAAATTCACTTTAGGATCGAGATTTTGTTTTTCTCCTCCAATTAAATTATCATTACCACTTACTTTAAAACCTTTTTCTAAATAATAATCTGCTAGGTTTGAACCTAAAAATCCTGCTACTCCTGTAATAAATATGTGCATATATGCTGAACTTATATATATAATAAAATATTAGTCTATATAAATAAAAAAAAAACTATATGAAAATTATAAAATTATTAAAAAAAAATGAATTTATATTTTTTGTATTAAAAAATACTCAAAGAATAATTAAAAAAATCTTCCAAATTTTATTTATATTCACAGGCATTGATGAAAGGATATCTAAAATTGAAAGATCTTTAGTTTATGAATATAGTTCTCAAAATTTTCAGTGGGAAAAAAATTGTTTAAATGGACAAAAATTTAGAAAAAAAATAATTACAGAAATTCTATCAAAAATAAATTTCACTAATATAGTTGAAACTGGAACAGAGTATGGATTTACTACTAAGTATTTGAGTCAATTTTGCAAAAAAATTATTACTATAGAAAAATCAAAGCCAATATATCTAATTGCAAAAAAAAATCTGAGTAACGACACAAATATTAAACTTGTTTTAAATGATAGTAAAAATCTAGATAAAATCCTTGGTGATGAAAATATCAATTTTAAAAATGAAGAAAATACTTTTTTTTATTTAGATGCTCACTCAGATGATGACTATCCATTACAAGATGAAATAAAATATATTGTAGAAAATTATAAAAATTTTATTCTTCTTATTGATGATTTTCAAGTCCCAGAAGATGATGGCTACGGATACGACTCATATCGTGGTAAAAAATTGAGTATTGATTTTATAAAAAAACTTATTTCTAATAAAAAGTATACTTTTTTCCCAAGTATAAAAAGTAATGAGGAAACAGGAAGAACAAGAGGATATATAATTATTACTAATAATTATGATTTTAAAAATATACTACAAAATATTAAAGAATTAAAAGAACATCCGATTTAAAGGTTAAGTATTTTGTATTTGTGTTAATATTTTTTTCAGATTTTCACTTATCATTTTTAACTTTTTATTAAAGTTTAAAAAAATAAACCCATTAAACTTAATTAAAATCTTATAAAAATAAATTAGGATGAATAAAAATTTATTATATTTTATCAATATATTTAAGTCCTCTTTAGCTTTTTGGAAAAAATTTAATAAAGAAAAACTTAAACCTCCAGTCTCCATATAAATTAAATAATTATTTAATTTTTTAAATTTAAATTTTTTCTTACATAATTTTATTAAAAAATCAGTGTCAGATGAAATTTTGAAACTTTCGTCGTAAAAACCTAGATCTTTAATGACTTTTTTTCTTATAAATAAAGAAGTGTGTGGAATTTTAAATGGATTTGGTTTTTTGGAATTATCTATAGTAAATTCCCATATCCTATTAATTTTATCTTTATTAAAATATATAATATCTCCAAAAACATAGTCAACTTCATCTATGTTTTGAGAAATTAAATGTAAAGTATTCATTGAATAAAAAATATCTCCTGAATGAAGCAAGCCAATAAATTTACCATTTGATAAATTAATACCTTTATTAATGGCATTATAAATTCCAGTATCCTTTTCTCTTATATATACAGTTTTAGAATCTAGTTGATTTTTTAAAAATTGCGATGTTCCATCTTCTGAATTTGAGTCAACAATTATGTGTTCATAATCTTTAAAAGACTGAAAACGTAAACTGTTAATTGTTCTTTTAATCCCTATCAAATTATTTTTTACTACAGTGATTATAGTAATTTTATTCACTAAAATTTTATTTATAATTTTTTATGTTTTTTTCTTAATATTATCTAAAATTATCAATCTCATATGCAATCATTTCATCAATCAATTGATCTATAGTGATTTTGGCTTTCCAATTAAGTTTTTTTCTTGCTTTTTCTGGATTACCCAAAAGAGAGTCTACTTCCGATGGTCTAAAATATTTTTTTGAACATTCTATAATAACTTTTCCCTTATCATTTATAGCTTTTTCCTTAATTCCTTTTCCTATCCATTTATATTTTATTTTGAGTTTTTTTAATACTTTTTCAACAAAAAATTTAATTGAATATTGTTTACCTGTGGCAATAACATAATCTTCTGGTTTCTTTTGTTGTAGCATTTTCCACATAGCCTCCACATAATCTTTTGCATGTCCCCAGTCTCTTTTTGCATAAAGATTTCCTAAAACTAATTTTTTTTGATAACCAAATTTAATTTTCACTAGAGCTCTAACTATTTTTTTTGTTACAAATGTTTCCCCCCTTAAAGGACTTTCATGATTGAATAAAATGCCATTACATGCAAACATATTGTAAGCTTCTCTATAGTTTTTTACTATCCAATAGGCATATAACTTTGCTACACCATACGGACTTCTTGGATAGAATGGTGTATTCTCGTCTTGTTTTTTTTCAGAGGTTTTTCCATACAATTCAGAAGTGCTAGCTTGATAAACTTTAATTTTTTTTTCTTTTCCTAACATTTTTACGGACTCTAAAATTTTAAGTACTCCCAAAGCATCAGAACTCGCAGTATATTCTGGCTGTTCAAATGAAACTGCAACATGGGATTGTGCTGCAAGATTGTATATCTCATCCGGATTTGTTTTTTTGATAACGTTTTGAATTGATAGACCATCGTTTAAATCTCCATGGTGAAGAAAAAAAGATGGTTTTGTCAAATTTTTTTGTTTTTCAAATATATGATCTATTCTTTGGGTATTTATTTGTGAAGTTCTTCTTTTCAAACCATGAACAATATAGTTTTTAGCTAAAAGAAATTCTAAAAGATAAGCTCCATCCTGACCTGTTATACCAGTTATTAACGCTGTTTTTTTTCTCATAATCTAAGTTTTAATAATACAGTTATTAATCAATTTATATAAAAAAACATCCTTAATATATTATTTTTTATAGTTATTTTTTTTCAACATTCGGGTAATTTCTCATGATCTAAATTGTGTATATAAACATTATAATAATCGCCCCTTCCAAAAATATTTCTTGTTGCATGAAAACCAACTTTGTCTTTTTTTTTATACAAAGTAGTTACACAACCCTCTAAATGATCAAATCTTGGTTGTTTACCAAAACTTATTAAATATTTTGGTTTTCTAGCTTTTAAAATTTCTCGATAATACAAAGAATCATCTTTAAATGTAAAATTCATAAATGTTCCAGATGTTGCAAAATCTTTATATATTGATATTGGTCTAGCATTTATAATTATACTGGTATTATCTGGAATATTTTCATTTACCCATGATAAACCTGAGTACTGAAATGCAAATTTATTTTTTATTTTATGATAGTAATCTGCACTTAAAGAGCCTGGAAAAAAATTTAAAACTGAGAACATAAGAATACATGTTATGATTATAGGTTGAATTAATAAAACTAATTTTAAAAAATTATTTTCAATATTTTTATGAAAATATTTTATGCCTAATACAGACCATAAGATAACATCAAAATAATATCTCGCATTTGGTGACGCATATAAATTTGATATTAAAAAATATAAAAATATTATTAAGACTAAATAAATAAGATTATTTTTTAAAATATTTTTAAGATTTAAATTATAAATAAGAAACACCAATAGAATAGAAGAAAAAGCTAAGGTTTCAGAAATTCTTGATAAAGAAGTGTTAAAAAATAAAAAATAAGGAAATTTTACATAAGTAGGAGATCTTATATGTTCCAAAAAAGTTTCATAACCAGGAAGATGCAAAGGAAATGGTGTAAAAAAATAAGATATGAAGTTTCCACCTAAACTTGACCACTTTAAGTAAACAAATGGACATAAAATAAATATAAAACAAAGAATTGTTAGTAATAATAGTTTGAATGAATCTTTTATAGAAAAAAATTTAAAAGTTGCAAAAGCCCAAATTAAAAATCCTGATAGATTAAAAGAGAATTTACCAGCAATAGAAATAAATATTAATAAACATATAATGAAATAAGAAAATAATTTATTCTTCTTATCTTCAGATAATATTATCGATAATGCAACAAATAATAATGCTGAAAAAAAAAGTTGTGGTTTACTTCCACTGGTTAGAAATAAGAGAACAGGACATGATATTACAATTAAATTTGCAATATATTTTGAATTAAAAAATTTTTTATTTTCACAAATTTTGAAAATTATTCCTGTAATGCTAAGTAATGATGAAAATTGTATTAAACTTCCATATTGCTCTGAACCAGCGGAATATCCTAAAGCAATTAATATTTCTCCAATACCAGATTGAATACTAGTAAACCATTCAGGTAAAAAAATATAACTATCAAATCTTAAGATATTTAAAGCTGTGCCAATATGATAATCTAAAGTATCTGCGCTTGTTTCAGGTGAAGAAGTAAGCAACATATATAAAGTTAAAATTAAAGCATTTAAAAGTAAAAATTTATCTTTATATAATGTCCTAAATTCAATTTTCTTAATAACTTTGAAAAAATAAAAAATTTCAATAAGAGACAATAATATTAACAACCAAGCAAAAGACTTCAAAAAAAAATTTGAGTTTTTAAAGATAGCTATCAATGGAAATAAAATTAATAAGCTCGCAACGTGTCCAGCTAATAATTTTTGAAAGTTAATATTGGAAATTTTTTGAAAAACATAGCCCAGTGATTTATTAGACAATAATAAACCACCAAGTTTATAAGTTCCTATCATCATTAAAATTGCTACGAATAAAGAGAATGGTGCTGGTAAAATAAAGTTAATCATTAGTCACTATAAATAAAAAAATAACTATTTTTTTTTAAAATTTTAAAGTCTTTTACACTATAAACACAGAATTCCTTCACATCTAAACAAAAAGAATTATCAGACGGTCTAGTAATATTATAATTTTCGTTAACCAATTCTGCTTCATTATTTTCTACAAATTTTTTATTCATAAAATCAACGTACTTATAGTTATTAAAATTTTTAAAAAAAAGAAGTAACAATAATGTAACCAAAATAAAACTAAAATGTTTTCTAATCCTTTGTAAAAAATTTAAGTTTATAAAAATCAAAATTGAAAGTATCGAAACCAATGAAACTAATACACCCAAAATATATCTTGTATCTAGAGCTTTCATCCAAATAATTAAAGATATCAATAATAAAAAAATAATAAAATTCAAATTTTTTGGATAATTAATTTTTTGTTTCTTTGTTTTCTTGATAAAAAAAATTGTAAAATATATTGAAATTAAAATTAATATAGATTGGATTAATGAATTTTTTAAAAAATAAAATTTTAGCCAAGGCATAAACCATTCAAAGGAATATAAAGTATATTCAAAATTCATAAAATTTTCTCTTGGACCTATGTCCCTAGCATAAGATGTAAGAATATTATTTAAAAGTTTAACTTCTTCTATGTTATTCCAAGATAAAAAGTTAAAACATGAAAACGTTAATGGGTAGATTGCACAGCCAGAAATTATAATGTTTCTTAAACACCATAAAAGAATTAAAAAAGAAGTTGATATAAACAGTTTATTTTTAAAAAATTTTTTATCTAATTGTATGTATCTTAATATCAACAGTGCAGAAGCAAAATAACTTAACTTTGTTAAAAAACATATTGTAGATACAATTAGAAGGTAATTTTTTATTCTAAGGTTTTGAAAAGATAGAAGATAAAAATAAACTGAAATTATAAATAAAATCATTCCAGGAAAATCAGCGTCAGGCGAGCCCAATAAAGTGAGAATTGTTCCATTCCCACTTGGATGGATAATTGAATATAAAATTAAATAAAAAACAGAAAAAATTAAAAATAAACTCTCAATTTTAATATCATTTATTTTTCTAAAACATTCATAAATTAAAATCGAAAACAACGTTATATTTATATAATTGATTATCTTAATTTCATTTAAGTCATAGTAGAAAGTGCTGAGCATTAAATGCCATATTGATACATTACCATATTTAAAATCTAGATTTGAAAAACCAAATATTATTTTATTTGAGCTAAATTTTTCTATAAGTTGTAAATGATAAACTTTTGAATCAACAGCTAATCCATTTGATAAAGAGATGTAATATAAAATACTAATTATTAATAATAGACCAAAAAAATTAAAATTGAGATTTTTTAAATTTTTAAAAAATAAAATAATTCCTACGATAACAATTAAATAACTTAAAAACTTAAGTGGAAAGAAAAAATTAAAAATTAATGATATTAATATTATGATATATATGCCAGAAAAAAAATCTTCTAATAAAGTTTTTTTTGGATTTAAAAAAAATAATTTATTAAAAATAACAGAGACTCCATAAACACTTATTAAAAAAATTATTAGTAAAAAAAGATTAACCATTTTTTTTCAATCAATTTAAAATTAATATGTTATTTAATTTTTTTTTACTTTATTATAAAAATAATTATTATAAGTTTTCTTAATACAATCTTCTAATTTATATCTAGGTCTCCAACCATATTTTCTAGAATAAGATATATCTAAAATTTTTCTTGGAGTTCCATCAAGTTTTTTATTATTAAATTTTATTTGAGCTTTTACACTTAATGCTCTTAATGCTATTTTTGCAATTTCCAAGATAGTGTGATCTTTACCAGATCCAATATTAATCAATGATTTTTTTGTTTTTTTATTCATAAAATAAATACAGGCCTCAGCTAGATCATCGACATATATGAATTCTCTTTTTGGTTTTCCTGTGCCCCATAAATATAATATTTTTGATTTTCCAATTTTAATGTCATGAATTTTTTTAATTAAAGCAGGTAAAAAGTGAGAAGTTTGACTGTTATAATTATCTCCTGGTCCAAAAGTATTACAAGGCATTAGCGTTCTATAATTTAGTTTATACTGATAATTATATGCCTCACACATTTTAATTCCTGCTATTTTAGCTACAGCATATGGTTCGTTTGTTTCTTCTAAATTGCCGTTTAATATGTACTCTTCTCTTATTGGTTGTTTACAATTTCTTGGGTATACACAGCTAGACCCAAGAAAAATAAGATCCTTAACTCCAGCTTTATAAGCTCCATGAATTAAGTTATTTTGGATTTGTAAATTATTATAAATAAAATCTGCCTTAAAAGTGTTGTTGGCATATATACCTCCAACTTTTGCAGCAGCAATAAAAATAAATCTTGGCTTTAGTTTTAATAAATATTTAAATGTTTTTTTTTGATCCAACAAATCAAGTTTATTTTTCGAAATAGTAATAATTTTTTTATAACCCTTTTTTTTTAATAATCTAACAATTGCAGATCCTACAAGTCCTTTATGACCTGTAACTAAAACTTTATCATTTTTTGATATTTTTTTGATCATACAAAGATACTATTAGCAAATAGTAATTTTAAATAAAGTAATATTATTTTATTAATAATTTTTTGCCTTCCGAAATGTTTTTATATTTTTTACTTCCTTCAGAATGTTGTATCAAGCATAGTATAGAATTCCTGCTAGCTAAATACTTCTCAAAATATCCAGGCTGAAAATTAAATTTAATTTCTACATCTATTGCATGTACTGTTGAACAAATAGAAGAGTTATTATTCTCATATATTTTTTCTATAGGTTCAAAATTTATAAACCATGTAAAAAAATTTAGTATTATAAGTAAATATATAAATTTAAGATTATTGAAATTTTTTAGAATAAATAAATATGTTAATACTACTGCTGGCTGAATATAAGAATACTCTGCAGGTATATAAAAAAATATAAGAAGATTTGCTATAATTATATATATTAATAATTTATCTTTAGGCTCAATTTTATAGTTTTTTAATATAAAAATTTTTATAATTATGTAGAGAATTAAAAAAGAGCCTATTACTCCAAATACTTGATATGTTTTATAAATAAACCTTCCGAAAAGTCCAAATATTCCTTCTTCTGTAGGTCTGGCAGAAGTTAACCAATCTAATCCAAAACTGTTTATATACCATATTGGAACATAGAATAAACATCCTCCAAATATAACTAAAAATATTGAACTGATTTTATCTAATTTACTATACTTAAAATTCTTAAATTCAAAAAAATAAATAAAAATAATTATAAAAATAGCAAAATTTAGCCTTGTACCTAAAGTCACTATAAAAAAAATATATGCTAATTGAAGAAGTTTTTTTGAATAAAAAAAAGTTCCTAAAGAAAAAAACAAAAAAGCTAAAGAATAATCAATTGGCTCAATATTATCAAAAAATAAAATAGGATTAGATAAACAAAATAAAAAAAATAAGATTAATTTATTATCATTGAACTTAAGTCTTTTATTATTTTGAAAAGTATAAAAAATAAAAAATAAACTTACTACAAATGAAAAAAAAATAATAAGATTTATATAAAAACTACCAAAATAAAATGAAAAAAAACCAATTATAAATTCAGCAACAGGATAACCTGTGAACCTCGAACTATGATAATCACCACTTAATAAAATAGTCTCAAATGAATTGATCATAGCTAATGTATCTTCATCAGATCCATAACCACCTATATATGAAAGATATATACCTAAAAAAATTAGAGAAAAAAAAATAATATTTGAAAATTTATTTATCATTTAAAATATTTATAATTATTTTTTTCAAAAACAATTATTATCATAATTAAAATAGCAAACAAAAAACCTCCATTAAAATATCCAGCACCTCTTATTAATTGGGTACATGTTAAGGTTATGATGAAAATTTTTTGAAAAGAATCAACTTTATTTGAATATAAAAATCTAAAAAAAATAGGAATTAATAAAAAAGAGAAAATTCCAAATTCTACTATTAACTTTGCTAAATTATTTGAGCCATCTTTGCTATTTACAATAGCTACGTAAGGATGAATTTTAATATAATTTTCTAATCTATCCTTATTATCATTAAATGCGATTTCATAGTTGTTTAAACCATAACCAAAAGGTTTTTTTTTAAGGCTTTCAAATGCTAATAATAGCGAATAAAAATGCACACTAGATGAAGCATTAAATCCTGAATAATCTTCATAAGTACTATTTGTGTGCTCAGGATTTAACCTTAAATTATTTTCTGAAAAGTTTTCTTTTTTAGATTTAGATCTATATATTTTTGATTTAGAATACCATCTATTTTCAAAAAGTTCTGATTGTAATTTACCGACCAACAAGGTACTCGACTCAGTAATTTTTTTATTACAAGTTTCTAAATTTGTAAAAATAATAGGAACTATCATTATACATAAAACTATTTTTATCTCTTTATATTTTTTTAAAGTTATAAAATAAAAAATTAATAATAGACCCACTAACAATATTGAAACCAAAAGTGTAGTAGAAAATAGAACAATGTTTATTAAAACAAAAATTAAAAATAAATATTGATATTTTTTAATTAAATCTTTTTTTAAGAATAAAAATGACATTAAAACTGAAGATGCAACCATACCAAAGTGAGAATTCTCTTTAAAAAAAAATTTAGAGTAAGATATTAAACTATTATCACAATTAAATACTAGATTAGAGAAATTTAAATTTTGATCTGATTGATATAAATAATAACCAAGAATTCCATTAATTATTATTAAAGGAATGATTAGAATTAGAAAAAAAATAACTAAGGTGAAGATATTCTCCATTATAATTTTTCTATAAAATGACAAATTAAAAGAAATTAAAACCGTTGCTATTAAATAAATTACTTCATTGAAAATAATTTCCTTAGGATATGAATAAGATGTAATGATTGTATGAATTAAAAGAAATAAAAGAACTGATAATGGAAAAATATAAAAATAGTTTTTTTTTTCTTTAAAAATATCTAAAGCTACATAAAAAATTGGTAAAAATATTAAATAACGAAACTGAAAAATACCAACTGATAGCCCCCATCCAAAAATAAAAAAAAAAATTGAGAGTACAATAATTTTTTCTTTAAAAGTTTTATTTAATAAAAACAACATGTTTATTTTCTAATTCTTTTTATATAAAAATTTTCTATTCCTAATACATCCATATCAGATCTCAAAAAACAATTAATGGAATCAATCGAGGAACAACAAATAGGCTCCTCAATATTTAAAGAAGTGTTTAATAGCAAAGGAATATTGGTCAATTTAAAAAATTGATAAATAA
>MDSZ01256970.1_pt1 | contig 10822 bp, 12 predicted proteins | sample 811201 | NCBI WGS metagenome assembly MDSZ01 (sample SAMN05326647, study PRJNA326480) | marine metagenome | isolation source: seawater | place: Indian Ocean: North | collected 2010
ATTGAAACTGTTGGTGGTCAAGGCGGACCAGCACAAATTGTTCAAAAATTATTGGCTACACCAAACCTCAATGCCCTAATGCATATTAAACCTTATTTGTTGTCCGGTCTGGTTCCACAAATTAGAATATTTAAAGTCCATTATCCGTCTAGAGAAAGCACCGGTATTCCCACCGAGATGCCGTTTGAGGATTATTTGAGCCCAACAATGCTGGAGAATATTACTGCCAGTGGTCAAAAGCGCGGAATGGGCGTTGGTATGAAAAGTTTTGAGTGGGAACTTATGGGAACCAACCCTGCTGAATCCGACAACAACATCAAAGCTAAATTGAAAATGCACTTCAACAGTTTGGAAGACTTTATCACCCCACGGGCAAGGGTTGGTGGTTCTGATGTTTCGTATATGAACTTGATTGTCCCGAGCCCTAAACATAAGTTTGGCGGAAAAGGTGACGAGCAGTGTGGTGACCAAACAGACGAAAATAGAGAATACAACAACAAATATTTTCGCTTGAAAGTTTCTGTTGGCTATGGCGACCCGCAAGGGGCGATATGGGACGATGTGCGACACGGTGCCGGTCTTAAAAATACTATCAAGAATGCCAGACAATTTCTTTATTTAACCTTGGTCAGCCATAGTCTTGAATTTAGAGAAGACGGCTCGCTTGATGTTGAAATTGAATATGTAGCAGCCATGGAAGGTGCCATGAACCATAAAAAGGCAGATGTTCTTCGTCTTGCTGGGAATTATGCAACATATGAAAATGCGAATACCATGGCAGACCAATTAAGAGAAGAACTTCAGAATGCTGTGGACGCAGCGGGCTGTGAAGATGATTGTGACCAGACCGAAGCCCAAGAAGCGTTAGACCAACACGATGAAGATGAGGCGAAACGCCGAGCCGAAGATAAAATTGAAATGTATAGTCAAATTATGATGGCTTTGTCGGAAGCAGGCATATACAGAATTGAAGTTGAGACCGACAATATGCAATTTGGGGAAAGCGATGATGGGGTCTCCCGTGACCCCGCCGAAGGTCCATTTGGAAGAGGTCCAAGGCTTGAGCTTAACACAAGTGATATTCAAAAATTAGAAGCCGGAGATGGAATTCTGGACTTAAATGCGGATTTGGGATTGGATGGTGTAGAAAACGATGATGCAGCCTCAGAGGCGGTTCAAGGGTGGCTTGATAGTGATGAGTCATCACCAGAGTCGGACCAAGTGACATTCTTTTATTTTGGAACTCTGCTGGATGTTGCTCTGAGGTGTTTATATAAAGATGGCATCTCTGAACTCGCGGAGTTAAAAGTTATTACCGGTCCTTTTGTATTTTTTGACCCAGTTAGTAAAAGATTGAAGTCGGACAAAAACATTGCAGACATTCCAATATCCATGGACTTGTTTAACGCATGGTTTATCGAAAAATGTATTTCCCCAATGAGAGATAAGTGGAATTTAAAACAATTTATCAAAGATGCAGTGACCGGACTCGTTGGAGCAGCCATGACACCCACTTGTTTCGGAAGGGAATATGGAAATGCGCCCGCCTCACTAAGCCTGCAACTAATTCAAGCACCTGCTGGACAAGAAGGGCTATGTAGAGTCAGTGGCGAACCCTTGCGTGAAGGTGCAATCAGTGGCGGTCGGGTGACAATTGATGACATTCTGCCAATGCCAGACGTTCCAAACTTTGAAGACCAAGCGACTGCGGTCATGGCTTCATATTTGTACATCTATGTTTCATCTACTGGGGCGGTTGGCTTCGGACCACCACAGTCAGGTGATGGAACAAGAGAGGAACGCGACAATCAACTCGGAGTGTACCACTTCCGCGTTGGTTCTGACGGCGGCTTAATGAAGAAGGTTAAATTCAAAAAAAGCGACCAACCTTATGTGCGAGAAGCAAGAATGACTTCTCAGGACGGAAACGAGGATGCTTTCTTGCGAGAAAAGTATGATGCGGATATTGAGATGTTTGGTAATGCAATGTTTTATCCCGGCACGCATATTTATATTGACCCTTCAACGGTTGCTGCTGGCGACCCGACAAGAATCGAGCAGATTGCAAAACGGTTAGGGCTTGGAGGCTATTTTTTGGTTACTAAGGTGAAGTGTGCCATCGAAGCTGGGAAGTTTTCGACTGACTTGGAGACCCGATGGGTTGCCAGCGGTAATGGTATCGCAACTCAGGTCGAGTGTGAAGAACAAGAGGGTCCATGTGGTGATGACGCATCAGCGATGTCGGGCACGGGTATGGCTCCATAGGAGGTGAGAGGGTATGAAGAGAAATAAAGTATATCAATCGAGCCCCTTTCTTACTTCAAGGACAACGGGCGATAAAAACCTAATTCCAAGCGGAAACAACAAGACTTCTGCAAAAGATATTTTCCCAGCGAGAGATGTCTATTCTGACGCTTATCCAAAACAGGGTACACAGCCGCTCGACACACACGATGGGTTTAATTATCATTTTGGTCGAGTGAATATGAAGCGAGAGCCTATCTTCTTGGTCGAAGATGGGCTTAAACAGGTAATGACGACAAAGGGCACACTGTTCGCGTTAGAATTTGTTGCTGATGCCTTTGCCGACTTGAAGAAATATATCGCTGATGCTGTCGCTCAGGGTAAAATATGCATGGATGGTTCAGTGTTTAAAACTTTTGAGGCTACGCTTGCTTGGGATACCGATGTCGGCATCCACAGTTTGTACAACAAGCATGTGCAAGGTTTGTATGAAGAGTTCTTGGCAAAGTATTTAAATTCTTTCAGAGACCAGCAAATCGTGGACTTCGATAGTTTTATGAAACACTTTTTAGCGTACACATCCAGAAAAGTAAACGGCTCTGCTATCACCAGAATTGCCTATCTTACGTCAATCGAATCTCAACCAAGAACATCTGGAATGGTTATAGAATTATTTGAGGGTGACCACCAAGATGACTATGGCAAGTATGCTGGATTTATTCGTGATAAAAATTTCAATGTTTATCGAAGGGCATGTGAAAGGCATGGCTTTTTGGTTGATAAGAATGCTCCTTGGCGGATATTTGCAGATATTACGAATCCCTATATGCAAGAGAAGATGAAGGCTTATGGGGTCTCATCGGTCGAAGAAGCTTTTTTGACATACTTTCTAAAAGCCTCGGACTATGAAATAGAAAATTTAAAAGTTAGATTCTTTCAGATGTATGATTTGTTTGTCAAGCAGCGACCCGACGTAACGACTGTAAAATTTGATTTCATTGGAGATGCAAACACATCAATAGGATTCAAGAGTCGTAAAAAAATTACTATGGAAGAACTGAGAGCCAAATACGATGACAGCTACTGGCTCAGATTATTAATTTATTTTCGCGCCATGGAGACGAGAAAGATGTACGACCAGAGAGAATTTGAACATGTGGTTGATGAGGCGGTTAAATATCTTCAATATATAGGGATGTGGCGGGCTATCAAGTTTGTTGATGATACTTTCAAGCACAGCTATGATGAGCTTGCAAAAAATACTGAAAAAATTACCTTGACAGAAGAAGAGATGTGTGATAGATTATATTCAAAGAAGAAATTAAAAAAAGAGTACAGTCAAGCAACATTCAATTTTTAAGGTGGCGTATGCTATTTCAAACACTTGATGACAAGGCGGAGTGCCTTGGCGTCTATGCACAGGGTGTCATTCACTGGGATGCCTATCCTGCGGAAATCTCAAGAACGTGGAGTTATTCACCGGGCTTGGCGGGTCATGATATTGATTACGCCCAAATGCGTTGTGGTGGTCTTTCGCTCAATGAGGTGTGCCCGCCAGAATTAAAGAGCGACTGGGACTCGATTACAAAGAGGATGCGAGCGTATCTTACTTCATTCGGAGAAGCCAAGATTTCTTTAGAAGAGCACTGCTTTTATAGTCTGGTTCCAGAGCGATTTTTGGTTGACTTGTGCGAGATTAAAAATAAAATTTGTCAACATGTTTTTGAAAATTATCCCAAGCCAGACAACTACGATTTTATGCTGAAGGTTGTGGAGATGGCAGGAGATATATCAACCCAGAAATTGAATGTAAATAAATCATCCCTGCGACCGCACCTTGGAACCATCAAGGGTAGAAGTCTTTGGAAGAACATTGACGTTATGGGTAAACACGTCAAGTACAACCCATATGGCACCAAGACTGGTCGTCTTTCCACGGTAAAGGGGAGCTTTCCAATTTTGACCTTAAATAAAAGCTTCCGCGATGTTCTTACCCCTAATCACGACTGGTTTGTGGAATTAGATTTTAATGCTGCTGAGTTGCGAACGCTTCTTGCATTGGCTGGAGAGGCACAGCCCGAAGAGGACATCCATGCTTGGAATATCAAAAACGTCTACGGCAATTCGCTAAGTCGCGAAGAGGCTAAACAGAGAATATTTGCTTGGCTGTACAACCCAGCGGCGTCTGACCGGGCGTCAAGCGATGTCTATAAGAGAGATAAGGTGTTGGGTCAGTATTGGGATGGCGGTAGCATCAGGACGCCGTTTCAGCGGACAATTGAGGCAGACAAGAAACATGCATTGAACTATTTAGTACAGAGCACTTCAAGCGACATATTTTTAGACCGGGCGGTTGCAATTCACAATTATCTAAAAAATAAGAAAAGCCAAATTTCAATGCTGATTCATGACAGTGTTGTGCTCGATGTAGCGGATTGTGACTTGTCCGACTTGAAAGAGATGGTGGAAATTTTCTCTAACACTCCATACGGCAAGTACAAGGTGGGCGTCAGCGTTGGAAAGAGTTTTGGCGACATGAGGAAAGTACGATGAATGTAATTGGCTTGGGCAGTGCGGGCTGCGCTATGGCAGACGCGCTTGATGAATACCCTCAATACAACATTTACAAGCTCGACAACGGGTTGCCGCGCAAAGGAAACACCTATCCTATTGCAGAGCGCAGCAGCCACGAAGAGTATGACAAAAACCCACCTAAGCTCAAACAATTTATTTCTCGGATGGAGCAGTCTAAAAGCCTTCTCTTTATTATGGGCGGCGGTGGATTGATTTCGGGTGCATCTTTGCAAGTGCTACAACAGCTTCACAAGAAGTACCCCAAGACTATAGACATCATGTATATTAAGCCAGACCACGAAATGATTTCCGATATTGCGTACAAGCGCGACAGAATTTGTTATCGAGTGTTGCAGGAGTATGTTCGCTCGGGTGTGTTTCGTTCTATGATTCTTTTGAGTAACCCACATATCGAAGCGGCGGCAGGTGAAATCCCCCTAAAAAATTATTATAAAAATTTGAATAAATTTATTGCTTCTGCGTATCATATGGTCAACGTATTTTCTCACACTCAATCCGTCATGTCATCTATCTCTGGCAACAGAGAAGAACATGTGAGGATTTGGACGCTTGGAATCTTCGACGCAGAAAAAAAAGAAGAAAAAATGTTTTTTCCACTTGACAAGCCGACTGAGAAATGTTATTATTATGGTATAAATGAAAAACGAATAGAAACAGACGGCAAGTTATTGAACGAAGTAAGAAAGCAAGTGAAAGAGAATTCGGAAAAGGCTGGAACGCCATGTTCGTATGCCATTCACTCTACGTTGTACGATAGAGACATGGCATATGTAACTTGCTGGTCCAGTCAAGTACAGGCATATCCTGAGATTTATCAAAGCTTATAAAGCAAAGGAAAAGATAAAATGAAGAAATTGATGACAGGTATTATTTTTGCAACAGGGTTGGCAATGCCCACCCCAGTAGAAGCGCACCCTCCGACACCACAAGCGAATTCAAGCGTACAAGTTCGCCTTGTGTGGGTGTGGGTTCCCGCACACTATGAAGGTAGAGTACGCATCCGAGGGCAGTGGAGACACGTCCCATATGGTAGTCACGCCCATTTGCGCCACCGCCACCATCGACCAGTGGTTCGGCACGCTCCTGTGCGGCGTGGGCACCGACATCCCGCACCACCCCGCCGTCGATAAACTTTTTTAAAAAAAATGAAAAAAGTGCTTGACAGGGTTTGGAATCCATGTTATATTACTATCACAATCAAACACAAAGAAAGGAGAGTTGTATGATTGCACAGCGAGGAACCTTCATTAAAGCCAACGGGGAGGAGCGTCAAATGAATTTTGTTCAATTGAAAAATCTTCCACAAGACTTTATTGATAAGAACACTCTTGGAACGGGAACCGCGCCAAATCTCTCAGAGGGGCTTGAGCTTGTCTGGGATTTGGATGTAAGCGGCTTCCGCGTTTTCAATTGGAACACTGCGGTTGGTGATGTTATTGAATATCGCCTTCCTAATAAGGATGAGACGGTTTCTTTAGAAAATTTTGAAACTCCTCTTAACAACACGACCGAAATCGTGTAAAATACAAACCAGATGTTCGGAAGATTTGCCGAGCATACTATAGGGTAATTGACCCGCCATTAAACTATAAGGAGAAAATAAAATGGCTATTGATATGAGCAAGATGAAAGCAAAGCTGAACTCGGTGCAAAACCGAGGCAACGCACGAACCTCGCAGTTCTGGCGTCCTACGGATGGTGACCAAACTATTCGTATCGTCCCAACTGCGGATGGCGACCCCTTCAAGGAGTATTGGTTCCACTATAATGTGGGCAAGAACTCCGGCTTCCTGAGCCCGAAGAAGAACTTCGGTGAAGATGACCCGTTGGATTCGTTTGTCCGTCAGCTTTTTAACGAGGGCACCGATGAGTCTATTAAGATGGCTAAGAATCTTATGGCTCGCCAGCGTTTCTTCTCTCCCGTTATCGTTCGGGGTGAGGAAGACAAGGGTGTTCGCATTTGGGGTTACGGTAAGACTGTGTACGAGCAGCTTCTGAATCTCGTACTCAACCCAGAGTACGGCGATATTACTGACCCCGACTCAGGAACTGACCTGATGCTTAATTATGGAAAGCCAGCGGGTGCTGCCTTTCCGCAGACTAAGCTGATGCCTTCCCGTCGCACGTCGGCAATCTGCCCCGACTTGTCACCAGAGGCTTGTGCTGAGTTGCTTGAGTCTATTCCAGACTTTGGTACTCTCTTTGAGCGCAAGAGCCCAGAGGATGTACAGCGTATGCTGGATGAGTATCTTTCTGACGACGAGTCGGCTGAAGATATGTCAAACGAAACAAACCACTATGGCAATACTACCTCCCAAACCAATACTGCCAATAGTGTTGAAAGCGCATTCAACGAACTCCTTGGATGATAGCTTTTATGACCCACAGGGGGGCACAGGGTTATCAGGTGTCCCACATTTTTAAACAAATAAAGGAAATAAATTATGAGCAATGCACAGAGCGGAAATAGGGTCAGCGTACATTATGTTGGCACTCACACAGATGGGACAGAGTTTGATAATTCCCGAAAGCGGGGTCAGCCTCTGACCTTTACGCTCGGTTCTGGTCAACTTATCCCCGGTTTCGACCAAGCGGTTACTGGAATGGCTGTCGGGGAGACAAAAACAATTACTGTTCCACCGGAAAATGCGTATGGAGTAGTCCAAGAGGGAATGGAGCAGGTTGTGCCTGTTGCTGGGTTTCCCGATGGGTTTGATTTCACGGTAGGTGGGCAGGTTGTTGGTCAAACGACTGAAGGTTCTCCAATCGTTGCAACGGTTGTTTCTTTCGATGATACCAATGTAACGCTTGACCTAAATCATCCGATGGCGGGCAAGACACTCAATTTTGATATTGAGCTTGTTGATATTGAGGACAATACCACCGACCAAAATACAAACACATCAGAATAAAACTTTTACGGTGAGCGCATGAGCAAGAAATATCAAATTATTTATGCAGACCCCCCTTGGGACTACAAGGGGCAACTGCAACACAACGGCAAGGGTGGGAAGGACAGCGGTGGAGCCACGCGGCACTATGGCTGTATGAAACTACCAGAGTTGAAGAAGTTGGACGTTCCTTCCTTGTGTGATGATGACTGTCTTTTGTTTATGTGGACAAGCAGCCCCCATCTTGACCAAGCAATTGACTTGATGAAGGCGTGGGGATTCTCTTGGGCTACAGTAGGGTTTGTCTGGGACAAACAAAAGGTCAACCCCGGATTCTATACCATGAGTCAGTGTGAGTTGTGTTTAATCGGCAAGAGAGGTAGGATTCCGAAACCTCGCGGAGCCCGCAATATCAGGCAAATGGTTTCAGTTATGAGGGGTCGGCACAGCGCAAAACCAGAAGAAGTTAGAAGCAGGATTGAGCAGATGTTCCCAGAGCAAACAAAGATAGAATTGTTTGCAAGAACGACGACGGCTGGCTGGGACAGTCATGGCGATGAAGTAGAAGCGGATATAAAATTATAACCCACAGGTAGGCATGGGGTTAACAGATGCCTTATTTTATGTTACAATAGAGGAGACACAAAGATGATTAGAAAGGTTATTCCTATCCTTCCGTTGGCACTTGCTTTGGCTTGTGGCGATGAGGAAGAGAAAGATAGCGGTGCTGATACTGGCATCGTCGAAGAAGCCGCAGAAGCGGAATAAATAATTATAACCCGCAGGTAGGCATGGGGTTAACAGGTGCCTTATTTTAACGTGTTACTCAAACACACAGACACAAAAGGAGAAAAACATGAGTGACAATAACAACAGAAACGCATATGAATTGCGTACAGATTTGCTTGGAATGGCAGCAGGGATTGTATCAGACAAGCAGGCTCGACTGGAACAAAACGAGCATTTTAAAGCAGAGAGTGATGACAGCTATCAGCGACAGTCCATCGCTCCTTACACCGCAGAAGAAGTAATTGCGGTAGCTGAAAAACTCTACCATTTCGTTCAGACGAAGTAGAGATAGAGTAAGCCCACGGGGGGGCACAGGGTGAACAGGTGCCCCACTTTTTATTTTAATAACATAACGGAGGTTGCATGATGGCAGCAAAAAAAACAAAACCCGGCAAGTTGTCCATTGCCGATATGCGGAAGATGATTAATAAGCGAGCGGGTCAGGACGTTGCTTACAATCTCACAGAGGACAACCCGACTCAGGTCAAGCAATGGATTCCCACCGGGGCACGTTGGCTTGATAGCATTATTTGTCGTGGTCAGTTGGCGGGCATTCCAGTCGGAAAGGTTACGGAGATTGCTGGTCTGGAAGCGACCGGTAAATCGTATATGGCTGCACAAGTCGCGGCAAATGCACAGAAGCAGGGTATTGATGTTGTGTACTTTGATGCTGAGTCTGCAATCGACCCCGGCTTCTTGGAAAAGGCTGGTTGTGACTTAGAGAAGATTCTTTATGTTCAAGCAGAATCGGTCGAGTTTGTTTTAGAAACAATTGAAGATTTGCTTGGTTCAGCGGAAAATAAACTTTTATTTATTTGGGACTCGCTGGCATTGACACCCAGTGTCACAGATATTAATGGAGACTTCAACCCTCTGTCTTCAATGGCTGTCAAGCCCAGAATTCTTTCCAAAGGCATGGCAAAGCTGGTGCAGCCGATTGCCAATGCCGAGGCGACCTTGCTGGTGCTCAATCAGTTGAAGACGAATATTACAAGTAATGTTGCAGAGGCAATGACCACCCCATATTTTACACCGGGTGGCAAAGCAATGCACTACACCTACAGCCTTCGTATTTGGTTAACCGGACGAAAGGCAAAGGCATCTTTTATTCTTGACGACCATGGATTCCGAATTGGTTCCGAAGTGAAGGTCAAGCTTGAAAAGTCTCGCTTTGGTACGCAGGGCAGGCAGTGCGCTTTCAAGATTCTTTGGGGCGACGATGTTGGTGTGCAAGATAGGGAAAGTTGGTTAGAGGCTGTCAAGGGGTCGAAACACTTGACATCGGGCGGTGCGTGGTATACATTGACTCATAAAGATGGAAGCACTGAAAAGTTTCAGAGCGCAACGTGGCTCCAGAAGCTTGAAAATAAAAAGTTTTATGAGCGCATCTTGGAGTTGATGGACGAAGAAATTATTCTTCGTTTCGATAGTCGAGAAGGTAATGCCTCCGATTTCTACGACATTGCCGAACAAGGAGGTGATGTATCAAAAAGTTAGTGAAAAAAACTTCTTGACAGCTTGCCCTCACTTGTGTTATATTGTTGGCAACAAGTGAGGGCTCTTTTCCACCGGGAGGAATGATGTGCAAAGAAGCACGGTGCCTTAAAATCGCAGCACGGGTAGCAGAACAGTCTGGTCACGACACGTTTCGTCACGGGGCTGTCCTCGTCCGAGGAGGCTCAGTCATTAATGTGGCTGCCAACAGCGATAACCATACAGCATTTGGTCAGCGATTCCGTACTGACCCCGGCAAAGCAACCCACCATGCAGAGGTTGCTTGCGTGTTGGGACTTGATAGGTCAGCCACGCAGGGTGGTACAATTTATGTCGCCCGCATCGGCAAAAATGGTGAGTGGAAAAACAGCAAACCCTGTTCAATGTGCCATGAGGTCATGGGCTTTGTCGGAATCAAGCGAGTTGTATATACAATCGGCGACAATGAATGGGGAACATATAAAATTACTGAGGGTGAAAATGAAAAGACTATTGGTTATTGATGCTCTGAATATGTACTTCAGAGCTTATATTGTTGACCCTTCGCTGTCTACCAACGGACAACCCATCGGTGGCTTGAAGGGCTTCCTAAAGATATTGCAGAAGCTGGTCAGGGAAACCAAGCCTGACGGAATTGTTATTTGTTGGGACGGTGCCGGTGGCTCTCAACGCCGCAAGGCTATGGTCAAAACGTACAAAGAAGGTCGCAAGCCTATTCGCTTGAATCGCGATATTCGCAACATGAGCGAGGCGGAAGAGATTGAAAACAAGATATGGCAGCAGACGCGGCTTATTGAATATATCAACAG
>MDSZ01021875.1_pt1 | contig 10821 bp, 8 predicted proteins | sample 811201 | NCBI WGS metagenome assembly MDSZ01 (sample SAMN05326647, study PRJNA326480) | marine metagenome | isolation source: seawater | place: Indian Ocean: North | collected 2010
TCTTAATAGTAGGTGGTTGTGGTTTTATTGGTCACAACCTAGCATTGGAACTAAAAAAAGTAGGTCACGAGCCGTATGTGATTGATAGCCTAGCAATTAATAATATCTATTCAATTGAAGATACTGAATTTGAAAATAAAGAGTTATATACCTCTATATTAAAAAAAAGAATTCAGCTTTTGAAAGATAATAAGATTTTTTTAAAAGTTATGGATGCTCGTGATTATCACGCCACATCTTCTTGTTATGCAGAATTTAATCCAGATATAATAATTCATTTAGCAGCAGTCTCACATGCAAATAAATCAAATAAAGACCCAAAATCTACTTTTGATCATAGTTTGAGAACTTTGGAAAATACCTTGGATTTTGCAAAAAGAGAAAAAATCCACACTATTTATTTGTCGTCAAGTATGGTTTATGGGGAATTTAATAATAAAAAAGTTTCCGAAGATCATATTTGTAAACCAGTTGGAATTTATGGGACTTTAAAATTAGCAGGTGAGTTAATGTTAAAAGCTTATAAACAGGTTTTTGAAACACCTTATACAATAATAAGACCATCAGCATTATATGGAGAAAGATGTGTAAGTAGAAGAGTAGGACAGATTTTTATAGAAAATGCTTTGCAAGATAAAGAGATAGTTGTAAATGGAACAGGTGAAGATAAATTAGATTTCACATATATTGATGATTTAGTGAGTGGGATTAGACTAATTTGTGAAAATGAATCCGCTAAAAATGAAACATTTAATATCACTTATGGTCATGGTAGGCGCATTAATGATTTGTTAGAAATTATAAAATCTGAATTTCCAAAAATTAGTGTTTTATACAAAGAGAGAGAAAAATTTATGCCAGAAAGAGGTACACTTGATACATCAAAAGCAAAAAAGCTACTTAATTTCAAATCTATTTATCCAATTGAACAAGGATATGTAAAATATATTTCTTGGTACAAAGAACATTTTAAAAATCTGTAAAAATGTGTGGTATTTTTGGATTCATAGGAAAAAATCATCCAAATAAAACTAATATAAATTTTGCTAGCAAACTTTTAAGGCACAGGGGACCAGATGCAGAGGGAATTTATGAAAAAAAATTTAAAAAAAAATCAGTACTACTTGGACATAGAAGATTATCGATTATTGATTTAAAAAAGAGATCTAATCAGCCTTTTTATTTTTCTAACTCTTTTTTGATTTTTAATGGGGAAATTTATAATTTTGAATTTATCAGAAAAGAATTAATTTCTTTAGGACATAAATTTATAACTAAAAGTGACACAGAAGTTCTTTCTCATGCATTAAGAGAATGGAATATGAATGCTTTAAAAAAAATCGAGGGAATGTGGTCTTTTGCATGGTTTGATGACTTAAAAAAAAAGCTTTATTTATCAAGAGATAGATTTGGTGAAAAACCTCTGTATTTATATAAAAATACTGATAACTTTTATTTCTCATCTGAAATTAATTCTTTAATCAAATTATCTAACATTTCACCATCAATAAATTTGAAACATTTATCAAACTTTATGGTCAATGGATATAAATCATTATACAAAAAAAGATCAACTTTTTTCAATAGTATTTCTGAAGTTGAAAAGGGAAGCTTTTTCGAAATTGATCTAAAAAATAATATTAAAAAAAAATACTATTGGCAAAAAAAAATTCAACAAAACTTAAATCTTAAATATGAAGATTCTGTAAATATAACTAAGGATTTATTAATAAAATCTGTAGGAAAACAACTGAAATCCGATGTTCCTCTAGCTTTTTGTATGAGTGGTGGAGTTGACTCTAATTGTTTAATTTCAATTGCAAAAAAAATTTTTAATTATGATGTACATGGTTTTACAATTAATAATCCAGATAAAAGATATAGGGAGAACAATTTAATAGATAAATCTATTAATAATTTAAAAATTAAACATACTTATGTAGATTTGGATAAGTCAAATTTTTTATTAAATTTGAAAAAAAATATAATCCATAATAATTCACCAATTTATACACTTGCACATTATTTACATTATCAATTGACTAAAGAAATGCATAAACAAGGTTATAAAGTTTCAATATCTGGAATTGGAGCTGATGAACTTTTTACTGGTTACTATGATCATCATTTATTTTATTTGAAACAAATTAAGTCAAATAAAATATTATTTAATCAATCTTTAAAAAATTGGAAAAAAGAAATTTTTAAAATTGTTAGAAATCCTTTTTTAAAAGACCCGAAAAATTTTTTGGAAAATAAAAATTACGGTAGACACATATATTTAAACAGTCATAAATTTAAAAAATATTTTTTTTCAACAAACGATATAGAAAAATTTTCACATAAAAAAATTTTTAAAGATATTCTAAGAAATAGGATGTATAATGAAATATTTTATGAGACTATACCGGTTATGCTACACGAGGAAGATATGAACTCAATGCAATTTTCAATTGAAAATCGGTCACCTTTTTTGGATAAAAATTTATTTGAATTTGCATATTCAATTCCAACAGAATTTTTAATAAGAAAAGCTTATGCAAAATCAGTATTGAGGGATTCAATGAGGAATATAGTTGATCAAAATGTTTTGAGCTCTGTCAAAAAAGTTGGTTTTAATACTTCAATATTAGATTTAATTAATTTAAATGATAAAGAGGTTATTGCTTATATTTTGGATGATACTAAGATTTTTGAAATAGTTAAAAAAGAAAAAATAGAAAAATTATTGAAATCTAAGCACTTATTAAACAGTTATAGTAAGTTTTTATTTAATTTTATAAATGCTAAAATATTTTTAGAAACACGTGCATAAATTGAAATTTTGTAAGATTTGTTTAATACCTAATACAAGACCTAATATTTTTTTTAATAAAAAGGATATCTGCAATGTTTGTTCTACAAAAAATTCAATAAATTGGACAAAGAGAAAAAAGGAGTTTTTACAAATAGTTAAATCAGCAAAAAAAATGAAACAATCTTATGATTGTCTAATACCGGTGAGTGGTGGTAAAGATAGCACTTGGCAAGTGATGTTAGCTTTAAAATATAAGCTTAAACCTCTTTGTATTACTTGGAGATCTCCTGCTAGAAATAAAATAGGGGAGGATAATCTAAAAAATTTGATCAGCTTGGGCGTTGATCATATTGACTTTACTATTAATCCTATAAAGGAAAGATATTTCATTTTAGAATCTTTTAAAAAATTTGGAACTACATTAATTCCAATGCATATGGCAATGCATGGAATTGTTGTTAAAACAGCAATAGAAAAAAAAATACCTCTAATAATCTGGGGTGAAAATTCAGCAGAAGAATATGGTGGAGAAGAAAAATTAAAAGGGAAATTTTTAACAAATAAATGGAGAAAAGTTTATGGAAACACTAACAATACTAGCGCATTTGATTGGATAGATAAAAAATTATCAAAAAAAGACATGACTCCTTACACACTACCAAAGCAAGAAAAAATTAATAAAAAAAAGATTAAAGAAATATTTTTATCTTACTTCTTTAAATGGGATCCTAAGAAGACTTATTTGTTTTCTAAGAAATATGGTTTTAAACCTGCACTTAAGCCCAAAACAGGTTTTTACAAGTATGCAGATATTGATGATGAATTTTTAGTTACAATTCATCATTGGTTGAAGTGGTACAAATTTGGTTTTTCAAGAATGTGGGATAATCTAGCAATTGAAATCAGAAATAAACGTATAAATAAATCAAAAGCAATTAAGAAAATTATCGAAATAGAGAAAAAAATTCCTAAAAAAGAAATTTCAAAATTTTGTAATTATGTAAAAATTAAAGAAAAAACTTTTTACAAAATTTGTGAAAAATTTCGAAATAAAGATATTTGGTATAAAAAGAAAAAAAATTGGTTTATAAAAAATTCAATTATTTCTAATTGGCATTGGGTAAAATAAATTGAAATATTCAAGTAAACAATGCCCGATTTGTAGAAAAAGTAAAAAAAAAATAATTTTTAGATACTTTTCTAAACCGAAAATAGAGACCACGTTTAAAAATATAGACTATAAAAATTATTATAGACATTATTATAAATGCCAAAATTGTGAACATTTTTTTTCAAATAAAAATTTTTTTACAAATAATTTTTATGAGACTGACTATAGTCAGTCCACTTATAAGTCAGCAATAGAAAAAAATTTTAAAAGAGTTACTAGCTTACCCAGAAAAAAATCAGACAATTATCATAGGGTTTTAAGGATTAAAGAATTTAATAGTACAAATTATAAAATTAAATTTCCAACATTATTGGATATCGGTTCAGGTATTGGAGTTTTCCCTTATCAGATGAAAAAAAATGGTTGGATAGTAACAGCTTTAGAAACTGATATTACTTCGAGTGAACATATAAATAAAAATTTAAAAATCAAATGCTTAAATAACGACTTTAATAAAATAAAACTAAAAAAAAAATTTAACTTTATTACTTTAAATAAAGTCCTCGAGCATGTTGAGTTTCCACAAGTATTTTTAAAAAAAGCAATTAAATTACTTAAATCTAAAGGTATAGTTTATGTCGAAATACCAGACGCTATTCATGCTGCAAAAAAAAGTAAAAATAGAGAAGAATTTGCCATTGAACATATTCATGTTTTTTCCACCAAATCACTAAAAATTATGTTGAAAAATTTAAAATTAAAAATAATGCAAATAAAAAGTATTAAAGAGCCAAGTGGAAAATTTACTATTTTTGCCTTTGCAAAAAAATATTAGTAAATAGAAATATTTTAATGAAAATTTTTTTTACATCTAAAAGAACTTCAAGTTTACAAAGAAAAGAAATTAAACAAATTTGCTTATTAAAAAATACTTTTTGGAAATATAATTTAAAGAATCAACTTTTATGGTTTAATAGAAATATAAAATCAAATGATATTCATAATATGATTAAATTTAGGGAAAAAATTTTAGGATATACTTGTTTGAGAAAAAGAACTTTTTTATTAAATAATAAAAAAGAGAAATATCTTTTATTTGATACACTAATCATAAGTAAAAAATTAAGAGGAAAAAAAATTTCTAAATTATTAATGAGTTTTAATAATAACATAATTATTAAAAACAAAAAAATTTCTTTTTTATTTTGTAAAAAAGACTTAATTTCTTTTTACAAAAATAATGGTTGGAAAAAAATCAAATCAAAACTCATTAAAGTTATAGATCATAATAAATATATATATAGAGTAATGAAATTAAACGATTTTTACGATTTAAATTATAAAGCAAAAAAAATTACAATTTACACTAATAAGTAAAATCATATGTCAAAAATATTTTTTGAAAAAATTAAAAATAAAAAATCAAAAATAGGGATAATTGGTTTAGGATATGTTGGTCTTGAATTAGCTTTAAGTGTAGCATCAAAAGGATATAAAGTTTACGGTTTTGATAAAAATATAGATAAAGTTAAAAAAATTAGAAATAAAAAATCTCCAATAAGTACAATCGGTTCTGATAAGATAAGAGTTTTAGACGCAAATAAAATATTTGATTTAAGAAAGATAAACTTAATAAATGAATGTGATATAATTATTATTTGTCTTCCAACACCTGTTAAAAAAAATCTTAGTCCAGATAATAGCTTTCTTAACAATTGTATAAAAATGATCCAGCCTTATTTAAGAGAGTATCAAATGATAATTCTAGAAAGTACAGTATATCCTTTTGGAACTAAAGAAATTATTGGTGATAGATTGAAAAATTTTATAATTGGTAAAAACTTTTTTCTGTGTTTTTCCCCAGAGAGAGTTAGTCCTGGTCAAAATGAATTAACAAAATATTCAAAAATTACTAAATTAATTTCAGGTACAACAAAAAATTGTCTGAAGGGAATTAAGACATTTTATGAAAAAATTTTTTTAAATGTATTTGAGTGTAAATCAATTGAAACAGCTGAGTTCACAAAACTTTATGAAAATTCATACAGAGCAGTAAATATCGGTTTAGCAAATGAAATGAAAATTGTATGTGATAAACTTAAGATAAATATTTTTGATGTAATTAAAGCTGCATCAACAAAACCTTTTGGCTTTAAACCCTTTAGCCCAGGACCTGGTGTTGGTGGACATTGCATTCCTGTTGACCCGTTATTTATATCTTATGTCGCAAAAAAGTTTAATTCTAAAGCAGATTATGTTTTGCTATCCAGAAAAGTAAATATCGACATTACCAAGTGGATAATAAATAAAATAAAAAAAAAAATTAAGAAGAAAAAAAGCAAAATATTGCTATTAGGTGCAGCTTATAAAAAAAATATTGATGATGCAAGAGAGTCACCATTTATTTTAATTTATAAAGAGTTAGCAAAAACAAATAGTATTAATTATTTCGATCCTTATGTTAAAAAATTAAGAATAGATCAAAAAAGAATTAACTCTTTAAAAAAATTACATTACGAAAACTTAAATAAATATGATGCTGTAGTTTTAGTGACTGATCATGATAAATTTAATTATGGAAAAATTTTGAAATATTCAAAATTAATTTTTGACACAAGAGGAGTATTTAAAGATCAAAATAATAGCAAAGTTGTAGTCTGTTAAATAAATGAAAAAAACTTATCTAGTTTTTGAGGATGAATTAAAAGGATATAAAAAGTCATCAAAACTTATTTTCTTTGATGAATATACTCAAAGATTAGTCAAGAGAGAAAAAATTAAATTTTTTAAGGTTGAGTCGATTTTAAAATTTGAAGATATCAAAAATTTTAATTTTAATAGTAAAAATTTAAGAAAAAAAATTTCAAGATATAGAAAAGAACTAACAAATATATTTAATAAAATACATGATAAAAAATATGATGAAAATTATTGGGGTTTAATTTTAGATAGATTATTATTTTTATTAATTAATGCAATCTTAATAGAATTAAGAACAATAAAAAAAATTTATCCAAAAAAAAATATTATAGAAATCAATGAATTAAAGTTTAAAAGTTTTTTTTTAGATAGTGATGATTTTATTAGAAATTATGAAACAAATTTAACTCAACCTTATATCAGATATTTAATATGTAAAAACTTAGGTTTTAAAGAAAGTCTAATAAAAAAAATTACAATTAATAAACAGATTAGTTTGATTGAAAATAAAAAGTTTAATTTTGGATCGTATTTTGAATTATTTCTCAGATTTTGTGTCAGAAAATATATAAATATATTTAAACCATTTTTAATTGTTGATGGATATATACCAAAAAAGAATTGTTTTATATTATTTTTAAAAAGCAAAGGAAAAATATTAGCAATTCCAAATAAATATATTTTTTCAAAAAAAAATTTTAAAAATACAAAAAAAAATTTTCAGTTAAGAAAATTTTTTAAAGTACAAGAAAAAGATTTCATTGATAAGATGTTTAATTTGCTTTTTAGTAAATTTATGCCTGCATCCTATCTTGAAAATTACAAAAAATATAATAAGGAAATTGACTCATTAAAATCTTTAAAAATTGTTGGAACTGCTGTTTCACTAATTTACAATGACCATTTCAAATATCTTTCTGCTGAAATTAACAAAAATAAAGGTAAAATTTTTAATTTTCAACATGGTGGCTTAATTGGTTATGTGAAATATGATCATGATGTTACTATAAACAACAAATATTCTTCTAAAGTGTTTAGTTGGAATGAGGGAAAAAACTTTTCTGAAAATTACTTTAAAAAATTTAAAAAAATTAATAATGCAGAAATTAAAGCAAAAAGACAACTTTTGATATATCCTACACGAATTAAAATAAAATATAATTATAATCAATGTGTATATAAAAAGAATCATCCTTATTTAAATTATAACTATTCATTTTACAGTGGTTTAGAAAAAAAAATTAAAGATGAAACTTTTATTAAAACCTTTCCAAATGAAATTTCAAAGAAATCATCTGAAATTTGGATTGAAAAATTTGGAAAAAATATAAATCTAATATATGAAAAAAAAAATGATCTATTTAATAAATATAGATTAGTAGTTTTAGATGATTTTTCTACCCCGTTATGTGAGCTACTTTATATTGGTACACCTTTTATAATTATTAATGATGAGATGAAACGGTTTAAAGAAAATATAGTCCAAAAGCTAAGAAAACTCAAAAAATTAAATATTTTATTTAGTTCTCCTGAAAGTGCTTATAAATTTTTGAACAAAAATTATAATAATATTCCATTATGGTGGAGAGAAAATATTAAAAGTCCAATTTTTAAGGATGTTAAAAAAGCATTGATACCAACTGGTAGAGAGGAAAGTATTTTAAGTTTATTAGATAAATAAGTTATTTTTGTTAAAAAAATGAAGATTTTATTACTTGTTGCAGGCGGAAGAGCTGGTTCAGATTTTTTTCATAGTTTACTTGATAGTCATACTCAGATTTTTCAGTTTCCTGGTTTTCTAGAAGCAAATAATTTAGAAAAAATAATAAATTCTGAAACAAAAAAAAAAATCGCAACTAATTTTATAAAAGAATATCCTCATTTTTTTAATTCAAAAACACAGAAATTTGAAAGATGGGATAAATTAGGAAAAAATAAAAATCAATTTTTTACTGTAAATAAAAAAAAATTCATAGACTCATTTCTATTTTTTTCAAGAGATAGAAAAATAACTAAAATCAATATTTTGATTAATCTGCATAAAGCGTATGCAAAAGCAAGAAACATTAATTTTGAAAAAAAAAAAATATTATTTGTCCATACTCATTCATTTTTATGGACAAAGCATTTTATTAAAATTTTTAATTTAAAAAATTTTGAATTTATTCATACAATTAGACATCCATTATCATCAATATCATCTTCGGTTAAAACCTGGCTGAATTATAAGAAAGGTTATGCGTTTTTTTCTAAAGATTTATTTTTTCATCTTGAATTAACACTTAAATGTATAAGTGATTTAAAAAAAATAAATAAAGTTCATATCATTCAATTAGAAAAGCTCCACAAACAGAACACTAAAATAATGAAAGCTTTCTGCAGAAAATATAAAATTCAATTTGAAAAGGTTCTAACTAAGTCGACAAAAAATAATTTAGTTTGGTGGGGTGATAGTGCAAGTAAAAAATGGATTTCTGGTGTAAATAAAAATTTTAATATTAAAATTGAAGAAAGTTATTTTTATAAAAGAGACCTACAATATATAGAATTTTTGGCATTTGATATAATAAATAATTATGGTTATAAAAATTTATATCCTCAAAAAAAAATTTATTTTAATTTTCTTCCTATGAAATGTGAACTTTTAGTATGGCAAAATACAATTAAACACTTATTTACTAATGGTTTTAGATGGAAACATTTACTATCAATACCGCTTTTTTATATTTTGAGATTAGTTTATTTAAATAAGTTAATATTAAAAAAAAATAATTGAAGAAATTTAATTAATAAAAAAATGAATATAAAAAATCAGATCACTAGAACAGCAATAATATTATGTGGTGGAAGAGGACTAAGATTAGGTTCTATTTCCAAAAAAATTCCTAAATCTTTGGTTAAAGTTCAGGGAAAGCCAATATTGTGGTACATAATCAAAATTTTAAAAAAGAATAATTTTGATCATTTTATTTTGCCTATAGGCTATAAGGGAGATTCTATAAAAAAATATTTGGAAAATAAAATTTTCTCAGATTATAATATCAAAATTGTCCCAACAGGAATTGACACACCAATTGCTAGAAGAATATTTAATATTAGAAAGTATATTAAATCTGAAAATTTTTTATTATTAAACGGTGATGCAATTTTTGATTTTAATTTAAATAAAATTTATAAAAATCATGTCAAAAATAATAAAACTTATATTACATTTTTAGGATCAGAAACGAATCTACCATACGGCACTATTGTGTTATCAAAAGGAATAGTTAAAAATTTTGAGAGAGATGTTATGTTTAATGCTGTTAAAATTTCAAATAAAAGTAATAATACTGCATATGTTTATTCAGGAATGGCCATTCTAAAAAAAGAAGTATTTAAAGAAAATATTAAAAATTTCAAAAAATTTGAGAATGATTTATATCCAAAGATAATTAGAAAGTATAAATGTAAATTCGAAAAACTTTCTGGTTTCTGGCATTCAATTGATAATATTAAAGATATTAGAATATTAAAAAGTGATAAAGATAAAAGAAAAAAAATAAACAATTTACTGAAAAAACTTAAATGAAAAATTCTTGTTGCAAAAACAAAAAGTTATCAATTCTATATTTGATTAATTTAAGGATTTTAAAAAAAAAATTAGATATTTTTAAAGTATGAGGCTTTTGGTTACTGGAGCAAGTGGATTTATTGCCAAAAGTTTTATTAAATATTCTCTAAAAAAAAATATTCAAATAATTGCTATTTCTAAAAGAAAAAAAGTTTATTCACATAAAAACTTAAAGTGGATTAAGGGTCAATTTAGCAAATGCAATCTTAAAAGTATTGGTAAATTTGATATTTTAGTTCATTTTGCATCTTATGGCACTAAACCAAATGATAGAAATAATTTAAAACAGAATTTTAAAATAAACGTATTTAACTCAAAAGATCTAATTTTAAGCGCAATAAAAAATAATTGTAAAAAATTTGTTATTATAAGTAGCTCATCTGAATTTGGGACCAAGAATATTAAACCTTATGGAGTAAAAAAAAATGATTTTAAGATTCCAAACGACTCTTATGGTTTGAGTAAATTAATTATTGCTAATATTGCCAGAAACTACTCAAAAAAATATAAATGTAAATTTAGAATAATGAGACTATTTCCAGTGTATGGTGATGGTGAACACCCAAAAAGAATTTATTCAACTATAAAAAAATGTTCAAA
>MDSZ01012035.1_pt1 | contig 10820 bp, 9 predicted proteins | sample 811201 | NCBI WGS metagenome assembly MDSZ01 (sample SAMN05326647, study PRJNA326480) | marine metagenome | isolation source: seawater | place: Indian Ocean: North | collected 2010
CGTGGGTTTCAAGAGATATAAAAATCTACAATGAATTATACTGTTGGCCAGATGGATTATTTAAAAATACATTATTAAAGAATATCCCTAAATTACCAGGTAGAGATTTAATAAAAAATATAAGAATACCTCAAAATATTAAAAAGGTTAGAATTATTGGTAATTCAAGTGAAAAAGTTGAAAAATTTTTATTTAAAAAATTTAAATTTAAAACTTTTATCAACAATAAACTTCCATATGGAAATATTGAAGAAATAAAAAAAACTTGCAACTTTAAATTATCAAAAAATGAGCTCACACTAATTACTTTACCTACACCCAAACAAGAAATTATTGCAGAATATTTAAAAAATAAAAATAGAAATTTTCATATTATTTGTATAGGTGGTGGTTTAAAAATGGCATCAGGTGAGGAAAAGCCACCCCCAAAATCTTTAGAAAATTATGGGTTAGAAACAATTTGGCGATTAAGAAATGAAACCTCAAGAAGAATTAAAAGATTGTTAGTTTCATTCTATTATTTTTTAAAGGGATACGTGAATAATAGTTTTAAAGACATTATATTAGACAAAAATGAAAAACCTTAATAAAGACGGTATATATGTATGGGCCTGTGATTTTTCAAAATCAAGAGGAGAAGGGCTTCTTGGAAGGAATTTTATTTATAATTGTTCACAACATACATCTAAAAATTTTTATATAAATGGATTAGCTTATTCATATTCCAAAAAACAAAATATAAAAATTAAAACAAATTTAATACATAATTATCTTTATCCATTTCTAGGGGTCATTAAAATTTGGTATCAACATCTTTCTAAAAAAAAAACAATTTATTTAAATTATTTACCTCTGTGGAATTTTTTAATATTTCTTCTACTGCCAAAAAAAACATTACTAGGGCCAATTACTGGTGGAGCATATTATGGAAACTCTAAATCTTTAAATTCCTTTATTAGAAGATATATCTTCCCTTTTTTCTATTTGATAAGTTTAAAAATTATTGAAAAAAAATATAGTAAAGTTATTTTTTCAACTAATTTGCTTAAATCTTACGTTAATAAAAAAAATAAGTACTTATTTAATTATTGTTTAAATATTTATGAAGAGAAGCTATTTAAGCAAAAAAAAAAATATGATTTAATTTTTTATTATAGACCTCACAAAAATAGAAATAATTTTGAACAAAAGAAATTGATTAAGAAATTAGTTGATAATTATTATAATGTAATAATTATTGGCGATAATCCTTATATTGAAAAATCTTTATATTTGGGCAATTTAACAAGAGATAATGCTTTGAAATATATGCAGCAGTCAAAATTTGCTATAAACAACAACGAAAATATTTACAGTCTTTTTTGTTTAGATGCATTAAGCTCTGGAACAAAAGTTATCAATTTTAGAAATAAAAAAGTTAAAGAAAATTTTTTTGATAATGGTGCAATTATTCAAAAAAAAATTGACAATGTAGATAAACAATTTTTATGGTTAAAAAAACTTTTAGAAAGTAGAAACAGAAAAAAAATAAGTGCAAATAAGAATTATTTCAATAACAAAAAAAAAATTAAAAATTACTTTTTGAATCTTAATTTATAAAACAAACAGAAGTTATTATTTAAGATTATAAATTATGTAAAGATATCATTATCTTAAACTTAAATTTATTTGTTATTATTTTACATCTATAGTATGTGAAATTACTGCTTGAATTTTACTTAGTGTTTATTTAAAAAAATAATATTTAATTCGTTATATTTATGATTACCAACATCAAATTTAACTCATTATTACTATTATCAATTCCTTTATTATTAATAACGGGACCTTTCTTATCTGATCTAGTGATTGTAATATTTTTTTTTAGCGCCACTTATTTGTACGTAAAAAATAAAATATTAATAAAAAAAAATATGAAAAAATTTATATATTTTTTTTTCATTTTTTATTTTATTAGTGTTTTGTCTTCAGTCTTTTCCTTTGATAAATATATTTCTTTAAAATCATCTGTTCCCTATGTCAGATATTTGGGTTTAGTTTTGATTGGATATTACTTGTATAACTTGAATAAGAATTTAATTGAAAAATTAGGATTAGTTGTAGTTTTTATTTTCATAATTCTATTTATAGACTCAGTATTATTTTTTTTATTTGGATTCAATATTTCAGGTGATCAAATGCTGGGTAATAGATTTTCTAGTTTTTTTGGAGATGAAAAAGTATTAGGAGGATATGTTGCAAGATTAAATCCTTTAGGTTTAATTTTTATTTCTTCAATAAAAAAAGAAAAAAATAAGAAATATTTATTTACTTTATATATATTACTTGTTGGTTATTTAATTCTATTAAGCGGAGAAAGGACAGCTTTTTTAATTTTAATAGCAGAATTATTAATCATAATTTTATTTTTTCCAAAACTAAGAAAAAATTTATTAACTATCTTTGTAATTACATTAATTTCTGTACTATCGATCATATATTTCTTGCCTAGTGGAAAATTAACAAAACCATTTGAAAGAATAATTATTCATTCACTAGGACAAATATATTTTAATAATCAAAAACTTGTCTTCTTTAGTGAAAGACATGAAGATCATTATAAAACTGCAATTAATATATTTAAGAAAAACTTTCTTTTAGGTGGTGGAAATAAAAGTTTTAGAAATCTATGTAGTATGGATGAATATACAGTTAAAGAGGATGTTGAAAAAAGATACACAACATATGCTCAGCATGAAGATTATTTATTAATCCTAGAAGATAGAAATGTGGTTGATTTAGAAGATATCTTTATTTTATATTATAAAAATCAAAACAAACCACATACAGAAACAGTATTTAATATTAAAAAATTTAAAGATTTTTTTCAAAATGATTTATATAAAACTGAGTTAAGATATTTCGATGGAAAAAAAATATCAGATAAAAATTATTTGAATTTAAACGGAGTTTATGTCAAAAAAAATGAGAAATTATTTTTATACGATGGCCAAATAAATTTTAGCGATGGGTGCAACACACATCCACATCATATTTATTTGCAGGTTGCCTCAGAAAATGGAATTATAAATTTATTAATAATAATTGTTTTATTTGTATATATAATTGTGCAACTTATAGATATTTATAAAAAAAAATATCAAAATAAAATTAATAATAAAGATGTCTTTTTACTAATAATGATCTTCATACAAATTTTACCGTTTCTTCCAAGTGGAAATTTTTATAATAATTGGCTATCAATTTTCTTTTTTTTACCAATTGGTTTTTACTTTGCATTAAAAGATGATGTCAAATGAGTAATGAAAATATTTTCATATTTTTAATTTTAATATTCATAAATACTATTTTTTATTTTGGTAATTATAAAATTGCTAAATATTTTAATTTGATGGATATTCCTGATGATATAAGAAAAATCCATAGTAATGAAGTTCCTTTAACTGGTGGTTTATATTTATTTTTAAATATCATAGTTATTTTTTTTGCAAATAAATATTTAAATTTAATCGAAAATTCGATTTTGAATTTTAATATATTAATTTTCATTTTTGTAATTTTTATTTTTGGTATTTTTGATGACAAATTTGGGATAAATGCAAATTTAAAACTTTTGTTAAGCATTACTTTTTTTACTTCTTTTATAATTTTAAATGACGATTATATTTTAAAGTCTATTATTATTTCATCAGGTCAAAAATTTGATCTTGGTTTTTTTTCTATACCTTTTACTGTATTTTGTTTAGTCATATTTCAAAATGCACTAAACATGTATGATGGTATTAATCTTCAAAACATTTTGTATTTTGTTTTTTTAATCATAATTATAATTTTATTTTTTAGCTTTGTTGATTTTTACATGTATCTTTTACCTGTAATTGTTATCTTAAGTTATCTGAATTTTAAAAATAATTTATTCTTAGGAGATAGTGGATCATATACAGTATCTTTTTTGATATCTATTTTGTTTATTTATTTATTTAACGGCACATCATTAAATATTCCATCAGATTTAGTTTTTCTTTTTCTATGTATACCTGGATATGATTTATTACGATTAGCTATTTTTAGAATGCTTGATAAAAAACATCCATTTAAAGGAGATAAAAATCATATCCATCATTTATTAATAAAAAAAATTGGATATTTTAAAACAATTGTTTATTTAAACTTAATATGCTTTGTCCCAATTTTATATAGCTTAATTTCTAAAAAAAATTTTTATGCAGTTTTTTTATCTCTAATGATCTACATATTTACAATTATATATTTTAAAAATGAAAAAATTTATAAAAAATAACTTTTACTACCTCCTGATTTTATTTTTTATAATAGTAAATTTTAATATTTTAGAGAAAATTTATTTAATTTCATTAAATGATTATAATAAAAGATTGTTAATAGCATATGGAAACTGTGAAAAAGAAGGGTATGGATTTGTTAAAAAAAATATTAACGATGAAATAATCAAGTCAAATTTTTATATAAAAAATGAGAGTGATTTTCCAAGTATAAAAGGTATGTTTTATAAATTTAGCAAAGATATTAATTACCAAACATATATTTTTTTAATTAATAATAAAAATAAATTTGTTACTGAATTAAATTCTAAAAATTATCAGATTATAAAAAATGAGGGTAATTGTTTTTTATTAAAAAAAAATGACTGAAATTATATTTATTATTTGTCAGCTATTTATTTTTTTAATTATTTTTAGTTATCCAATAAATGTGTTTAAATATTCAAAAATAATATTCCCAAATAATTTGGGTATTTATTATGTTTATTCCTTAAACATTATTATTCATCTAAATATTTATTTGATTATTAGTTTTTTACCAATAAATATTGAATATTTTTACTATTTAGAAATAATTTTATTAATAATATTTATTTTTTTTTATAGATTTAGGTACCTAAATATTATCAAAAAAGCTAAGTATGAGAAAATAAAATATTTTTTATTTTTTGTCTTAGTTAATTTAATTCTTTTTTTGGCTATTGCGGAAGAAGCAAGACTGTCGTGGGATGGTTTGGCTCATTGGATATTTAAGGCAAGAATTTTTTTTGATGGTGGAAATTATTTTGACTTCAAAGATAATATTCCATTTCCATATTACCCCCACCTAGGTTCATTCACTTGGGGTTACTTTTGGAAAAATTCTTATTTAGAATATGAATATTTTGGTAGATTAATATTTCCTTTAATATATTTAATCTCAATATTTACTATTTCATCAACTTATAAAAAAAACCAAAACTATTTAATTAAGATTTTAATAACATTATTTTTAATTCTTATATCTTTAGATTTTTATTTATTTGGTGGGTACCAGGAGTATTTATTATTTTTTCTATTTTCTATTTTAGGACTAATTAGCTTCCATTTTTTTGAAGAAAATAAAAAATTATTGTCGTTACTATTCATGATTTTAATTCTAAACTTAATAATTTGGTCTAAACAAGAGGGATTTTTTTATTCAATTATATTTGCAGTTACATTATGTATATTTACATATAAAGATACTAAATTCTCTTTAACATTTTTTATTTCATTACTATTTCTAACAATAATTCATATTTATTTAAAATCTTTTGTAATAGATGAAAATATGTTTAATGAAAAAATATTTAATAATGGAATAGTAAATTACATTAACTTGAAAATTCTATTTAATGATTTGCTCCTAATCTCTAAACATATGATCATTTCTTCATTTAAATACCCGATTATATTAATTGTAACTGTCTTGTTAATTTTGTTTATTCCTACAATCAAAAATTCAAGAGATTATTTTTTTTACAGCATCTTTTTATTAAATTTACTTTTTATTGTCTCAATATATTTACAGACCAACATGAATCTAGAAGATGTATTACCAGTTACCATTGACAGAGTGATGTTCCAATCTTCAGGTTTTTACTTAGTTTATCTTATAAATAAACTTAGTAAAAATTATAATTTATAGAATTTTATTTTGTAATTTTTTTTATCATATCAATTAAAAAATTAGGAATTAAAATTGAAAAAAATAAAATTAATTTAATAACTTTAAAGTTTACTAATTTTTGATTCAATTTAAAAATTTTTTTTGAATAAATTAATTTATCTTCTTCTTTTTTATAAAGAAATAACCAGCTAATTACATTTTTAAAAAAAGCTTTCATAATTATTTTATATTTATTTGGATAATCTACAATTGATAAAATTTTATTTAATTTTAAAATATAAAAACCAAATTCTTGTTCTAATCTATAGTTTAAGTATTTATTATTTAATTTATTTCTAATTTTATCTTTATCAAGGTGAGTATATCCTATGATTTTTGAATTTAAGAAAAACCACTTTTTTTCCTTAATAATTATATTTACAATAATCTCGCCTAAATAATAGGCACTTAATTTGCTTTTTTTAGAATATTTAATGAATAATCTTTTATTTATAATTTGTGAACTAATCAAACCCAGCTTATGAACTCCCTTTTCTAAATTAAATAAAAATATTTTATTTCTATTCTTATCAGCAGAAAAAGGTTTCTTAAGGGAATGATAATCCATTGTTAAACCACTAATATTTTTTTTTAAAATCATTTTCAAAAAATCATGATTTTCTAATAAAATTCTGTCTTTATCACTCATGAACCAAACATATTTTGAATTATCAGTTAATTCTATATTTAAATCACATAGATGTTTAATTCGATTTTCTATCTCAAAATTATTTCTTGATTTAAGAGTAATTATTTTTTTAAATTTTTTTTTATATCGATTTTTTATATAATTTTCAGTTTTAAGATCATTAAAACTATAAATGATAATTTGGTCAATTATCTGACTTAATTTTGCAAGATCATTTATTGTTTTTTTAAGGTAATAAAGCCTGTTTGATGTGCTAATTATAACAGTAATCATTTTTCTTTTATTTTAATTTAATATAAGTATGTACTTTATGTTAAAAAATTAAATATCAAATATGAAATTAGTTATATTAGCAGGTGGAAGAGGAACAAGAATTAGCGAAGAAACATTATTGAAGCCTAAACCTTTGGTAGAGATTGGAGGACTTCCAATTATATGGCACATAATGAAGATTTATTCATCTTTTGGTTTTAATGATTTCGTAATCTGTTGTGGTTACAAAGGTTACATGATTAAAGAATATTTTAATAATTATGCATTACATACCTCTGACACAACAATTGATTTAAAAAATAAATCAATAAAAGTTCATAAGAAAACAACAGAAAAGTGGAAAATTACTCTTATCAATACAGGTGAAGAAACAATGACTGGTGGAAGAATTTTAAGGATTAAAGACTATGTTGGAGATAATTTTTGTCTAACTTATGGTGATGGATTAGCAAATGTTAACATAAGAAAATTAATTAATTTTCATAAAGAAAGAAAAAAAATTGGTACAGTTACAGTTGTTCAACCAACTGCTAGATTTGGAAAAGTTGAGTTAGATAATAAAATGACAGTTACTAGATTCTTAGAAAAATCATCAGGTGATACAGGTTGGATTAATGGAGGTTTTTTTGTGTTAAATAAAAAGATATTTAAATATTTAAAAAATGATCAAACAATTTTTGAAAAAGAACCTCTTGAGAAACTGTCACGTGATAGAGAGTTGTCAGCTTTTAAGCATGAAGGATTTTGGCAACCTATGGATACATTGAGAGAAAAAGAATTACTTGAAGAACTATGGCAATCAAATAAAGCTCCATGGAAAACATGGTAAATAGGTCTTTTTTAAGTTTTTGGAAAAATAAAAAAGTTTTTGTAACTGGGCATACAGGGTTTAAAGGGTCTTGGATGATTTTTTTTTTACAATCCTTAGGTTGCAAGGTGGCAGGGTTTTCTCTAGCTCCTCAAAAAAAAAATATAATTTTCCAAAATTCTAAACTTAAAAATAATTGTATAAACTTTTTTGGTGATATTAGAAACTTTAATTTACTTGAGAGATCAATTAATAAATTTAAACCTGATATAATTTTTCATATGGCTGCACAACCCTTAGTACTTCCTTCCTATGAGGATCCAAAAGAAACTTTTGAAGTAAATTTCAATGGAACTTTAAATATTTTAGAAATTATCAAAAAATTTAAAATTAAATCATCTGTAATTGTAACAACAGATAAAGTTTATAAAAATGATGATAGTATTAAATTTTTTAAAGAAACTGATTTAATTCAAGGATCAGATCCGTATAGTGCATCAAAGGTAGATGCCGAAAATTTAGTCCATTGTTATAATAATAGTTTTTTTAAGCAAAAAAAAATTAGAGTTGTCACTGCGAGAGCAGGTAATGTAATAGGTGGAGGAGATAGATCGGATTTTAGAATAATACCAGATTATTTTCGTGCTTTAAATAACAAAAAAACTTTAGAGGTCAGGTTTCCTAATGCAGTACGACCATGGCAGTATGTTTTAGACCCTTTGTTTGGTTATCTTCTTTTAGCTAAAAAGTGTTATAAATTGAAACAGATTAATTATGAATCCTGGAACTTTGCTCAAAATAAAAAAAAAATAATTAAAGTAAAAGATTTGATTTCTGAATTAAATAAATATTTTTTTGTTAAAGTTAAATTAAAAAATAAATTAAAATTTAAAAAGGAAAAAAAATATTTAAATTTATCAAGTTTTAGATCAAATAAGTTTTTAAAATGGAAGGCAATTTACAATATTCAAGAAAGTATTGAAAAAATAGTAGAATGGGAAACTTTTTTCAGAAAACATAAAAAAGCTGATCACATATGTAAAAAACAAATTAACGAATATTTAAATAAATTCAGATCAAATTGAAATAATATAAATTTTATATGAATAAAACATTAATCTCTATTGTAACTCCAACAAAAAATGAATTTCAAAATATTGAAAAACTAACCTTAGAAATTCAAAAAACATTTGAAAATTTAGATATAAATTATGAACATATAATTATAGATAATGATTCGACAGACGGAACGATTGAAATAATAAAAAAACTAGCTAAACAAAATTCAAAAATAAAAGTAATACTAAACGCAAGTGATTATGGACAAATTCGTTCTCCATTTTATGGAATGTTACAAACAAGTGGAGATGCAGTTATTTTTATTACTTCTGACTTTGAGACTCCAATTGAAATAGTTCCTGAATTAATTTCAAAATGGGAGCAAAGAAAATATAAAGTAATTTTTACTAAAAGAGTTTCATCTGATGAATCTTATTTGTTAAAAAGATTAAGGTCTGCATTTTACGTATTTTTAAAAAAAATTTCTAAACTAAAATTAGGAGCAAATATTACTGGCGAAGGAATATATGATAGAGAAGTTATAGAAATATTTAAAAAAAATACAGATCCATTTCCATTTTTGAGAGCCATGGTTCCTGAATTAGGTATAGAATATGATACAGTTGAATTTAAACAAATAAAAAGAAAGCATGGTAAATCTAAAAACAATTTTTTTTCCTTATTTGAACTTGCTTTGTCTAGTGCAACTAAATATTCAGTATTTCCCGCAAAACTATTTATAAATTTTGGTTTTATTTGTTCTTTTTTTTCTATTTTAATAGCAATGGTCTTTTTTATTTACAAAATTTTATTTTGGAATTCTTTTGAATTAGGTATAGCCCCAATTGTAATAGGGGTGTTTTTTTTGTCGTCGATTCAAATATGCATACTAGGAATTGTTGGTCAATACGTAACTTTTGTATTACAATATCAAAAAAAACTTCCTTTGGTTATAGAAAAAGAGCGAATTAATTTTAATAAAAAAAGTCTATAAAAAATACTTTTCCAATTTAATTGCAAGAAAATATTAAATATCTTTAAATTAATAAAAATTTATGATAATTCGATCACTAAATTTACTTATATGAAATATCTTGTTAGTGGAGCTGGTGGCTTTATTGGGGGTCATTTAGTAGCAAATTTGTTAGAAGAGGGTCACGAAGTTGTAGCTGCAGATGTAAAACCACTAGAGTATTGGTTTCAACTATTTGAAAAGAGCAAAAATTTTTCATTAGACTTAAAGGATTACAGCAATTGTTTGAAAGTAGCTGATGGAGTTGACTACGTTTATAATATGGCCTGTAATATGGGTGGCATGGGGTTTATCGAGAATAATAAAGCCGAATGTATGCTATCTGTATTAATTAACACGAATTTACTAAGAGCTTGTGTAGAAAAAAAAGTAAAAAAATATTTTTTTTCATCAAGTGCATGTGTTTATAATGCATCCAAACAAGAAAAAACTTTCATTGATGGTTTAAAAGAAAGTGATGCATATCCTGCACAACCTGAAGATGGATATGGATGGGAAAAATTATTTAGTGAAAGAATGTGTAGACATTTCTATGAAGATTTTGGACTAGAGACAAGGGTAGCAAGATACCATAATGTTTATGGTCCTCAGGGAACCTATGATGGAGGAAGAGAAAAAGCACCTGCAGCTCTTTGCAGAAAAGTAATTTCTGCAAAAATTAATAAAAAAAATTTTATAGATATTTGGGGTGATGGAGAACAGACTAGAAGTTTTTTATATATAACAGATTGTATTGAGGGCACAAAAAAATTATTTGAGTCAAATGAAAGGGAAGTTTTTAATATTGGAAGTGAAGAACAAGTTTCAATCAATCAGATGTCCGCAATTATAGAAAATATAGCTGGAATTAAATTAGAAAAAAATTATCAACTTGATAAACCAAAAGGAGTTCGGGGACGCTCAAGTGATAATTCTCTTATTAGAAAAAAGATTAGCTGGGATTCAAATACAAGTCTGAGTGATGGGTTAAAATTAACCTATGATTGGATTTATTCCCAAATGATATC
>MDSZ01229697.1_pt1 | contig 10820 bp, 12 predicted proteins | sample 811201 | NCBI WGS metagenome assembly MDSZ01 (sample SAMN05326647, study PRJNA326480) | marine metagenome | isolation source: seawater | place: Indian Ocean: North | collected 2010
TATTAATAGCATTGAAGAAAAAAAACTAGACCAAATAAAAATACTTATTATTGAATTTCATGATTTAGAATATTCCGGAAATAGAATTATTTATCAAATGATCGATTCTGTTATGAAAAAAATTTTGAAAAAATTTGATGTAGCTCATATTCATCCTAATAATTGGAAAGAACCTACATTAATAAATGGATTGAAATTTCCATCTAATCTAGAGGCAACTTTTCTCAATAAAAACTTTGTAAAAAGTAAAGGTAAAATTAACTTTTTGCCTCATAAACTGGATGTTAAAAATGTTTTATCTAATCCAGATGTTAAACTTGATAATTACTGGTATTTATAATTAAAATGAATTTATTGATTACAGGATGTTGTGGACACATAGGTTCTTATTTAACTGAGAATGTTCATAAAATAAAAAAAATAAAAAAAACAATAATAATAGATAATTTAGAATCTAATCGTTACTACTCACTATTTAATATAGGAAATAAAAATAACATAAAATTTTTAATCAGGGATATTAGTAGAAAAAATAGCCTAAGTGATATCAAAAATATAAACTATGTTATTCATTGTGCATCGATGACTAATGCAGAAAAGAGTTTTTCAAAAAAAAATAAAATGTATAGAAATAATATAGATTGTTTAAAAACAATAATTTCTTTTTGTAAAAAAAACAATTCAAAACTTATTCATTTATCATCAACTAGTGTTTATGGAAAACAAGCAAAAATAGTAGATGAAAGTTGTGAAAAAAAATTTTTAAAACCACAGTCACCTTATGCGGATATTAAATTGTTAGAAGAAAATATGCTAAGAAAAGAAGGTAATGCTTTAAATTATATTACATTTCGTTTTGGCACTATAGCAGGGGTGTCAAAGGGAATTAGATTTCATACCGCAGTTAATAAATTTTGTTTTAATGCTGCGTTAAATCAAAATATAGCTGTATATAAAACAGCTATGCATCAATATCGACCTTACTTATCATTGAGAGATGCCTTTAAGGTATTCAAATTTTCAATAGAAAAAGATTTTTTTAATAATGATGTATATAATGCATTGTCGGGAAATTATACTGTAGACCAAATTTTAAAAAAAATTAAAAAAAGTAGAAAAAATATAAAAGTCAAGTTGGTTAAAACTCTGATTATGAACCAGCTTTCCTATAAAGTTAGCAGCCAAAAACTTAATAAAGCAGGATTAAAATTAAAAAGTAAAATTGATCAGGATATAAAAGATACACTTAAGCTTTTAAAAAATTTAAGCTAATAAATTTTAAGGTCTTAAAAAAGAATTTAAACCCAGCATAGATGAGGTTATTCCAAATAATCTAAAGAATCTAAATTTTATAATTTTATAATTTAAAAGAAGAATAGAGATTAATATTACCACCAAATCTTTAAAAATATAATGAGATGTTTTTTTCACAGCAAAAAAATAACTGTAGTTTTTCTTGTAAAAGTAAAACATCGACCACATATAATGCCATGCTCTTAATAAATCTAATTTATCACTTTTTCTAATCGAACTTGCTCTTGAATGCCTAATTTCTAAAGATGGCAATAAATAAGCAGTGATTTTCTTTTCTTTACATCTTGATAAAATATCAAGTTCTTCAAAATATAAAAAAAAATTTTCATCAAAGAAACCTATTTTTTTCAATATTGACATATTGATGAACATTACAGATGCTTCACCAACATAATCTTTCACTGGTAATGATCCTGATTTATATTTTCCATGGCCGGGTATTAAAATTGAAAATTTTTTTATTTTTTTCGAATATTTTATTAAGTTATGAATAAGATTTTTTTTAAATTCAACATCAATATCAAAATATATTGCGAATTTTGTTTTACAGTTTTTTAATGCAATATTAATGCCTGATCCGTTCCCGTTATTAATTGATCTTATTATTTTTGTTCTCTTTGGAAGCTTTATTAGATCAAAATTGTAATTTAATGAATTATCTACAATAATTAAGTTATATTTTGTTCCAATAGCTTTTAAAATCTTATTAAGTTTCTTTTTATCACTTTTATAAACTACTAAAATAATAGTAATCATTATTTTATTTTAAAACTCAAGTTAAAAAAGTTGTTGGGGAAAAGTGAATTTTTTTTATCAATGGTTTCCCAGCTTTCTTTAATAAAGTAACTATTGTCATGAACACTTAAATTATTAAAAAAACTGAAAGGCACTTTTGTTTTTTCCCAAACTTTCATAAAAAAGTATTTTGAAAAATCATCAATATTTTCCATATAGAATTTGATAGTATTTTTATCCATTTCGTGTATGCAGTCAAAAGCCAATGTGATATCAACAAGATTATGTTTCAATAAATTTATTTGATGAGGTAAAATAAAAACAATATCATTATCAAATATTTTTCTTTCTAAATCGTTTTTACTATTGGCGTCAAAAGCGCAAGAAATTTTTTTATTAGAAAAAGATTTGTTCAACCTCAAAAATGCTAAATATGAAGCTAAAGGAATATCGCATATTATATATTTTTTATTGCTAAAAAGACTTAATATAGCATCAGCCATTCTTCCATTTCCGGCTCCTATTTCTAAAATAATATTCTCCTGCGATGTATTTAATCCACTAATTTTTTTAATGTTTTCCATCTCATAAAGATCTATTATAGAATTAATTAAATCTTGTGAAATATTATAGTTATCGATCTCAATTGAGGGATTATATAGTAAAAAAGATTTTTTTTGCCTCAAGGTTTCATAATACTTGTTTTTATCAATTTTTTTCATAAACTTGTACAACAAACTTGTTAGCAAATTATGCTGTAAAGATTTAAAATTACCCATATTTTTATGAACTTTAAATATATTAATATTTTCAAAAACTTTTTCACTCGTTACTTGAGGAACTATATTTTTAATTCTAGAATTATAAAAACTATCCCATATGAAGTAATCCGATGAAATTTCATGATCTAAATTTTCAACACCAGTCTTAATAAGCAAGTCAAGGTGTTTACAATTTCTTGTAGACCAAAATTTTGATGTATATTTATAACTTTTTGAGGTGATGTATGTATCTATAAATAAACATAAATTTTTATCTTTAACTTTTTCCTCTTTGTTTAAATTTTTCCAATAATTCTTAAAATTTTGATACGTTACAAGATCTTTTATCATTATTTTAAGCAGATTTAGCATTGTTGACACTATAATTTATTAGCATATTTTAAAAAAATAGTATGCTAAAAAATTTTATTAATGATCAATATTTGAATGATGAAAATATCAATAATCTTAGAAATGATTATAATCAAGCGAAGCCTTTCAAGCATATTGAAGTTAATAATTTTTTTAAAAACGATATTTTAAATCAAATTTTAAATAAATTTCCAGATTTGAGTAAATTAAATAGTTATGAGAAAAAAAATTTAAATGAAAAAAAATATGGGTTAGAAGATCAATCTTTAATGCCAAGTAATTTAAGTGATTTTATATCTTTTTTAAACTCTGGTCCTTTCCTTAAATATATACAAAAAATTACAAGTATAGATGAAATTTTGATTTCCGATCCTTACTTAAATGGTGGTGGACTTCATGAAACAAAAGCTGGTGGTTTTCTTAAAGTGCATTCTGATTTTTATGTTCATAGATACCTGAAATTAGATAGGAGGTTAAATTTATTAATATATTTAAACAAAGATTGGAAAGAAGAATATGGTGGGCACCTAGAGCTTTGGGACAAAAAAATGAAAGTTTGTGAAAAAAAAATATCTATTGAATTTAATAAAATTTTTCTCTTTTCAACAAATGATGAGAGCTTTCATGGTTATCCAGACCCTATAAACTGTCCAGAGGATAAATCCAGAAAATCAATTGCAATATATTACTACTCAAATGGTCGGCCAGATAAAGATAACTTATTAAAATTACCAAACACTACAAATTGGAAAAATAGAGAAAATATAAAAGAAGTTGATAATAATTACTCTTTGAGAGATTATTTGAGAAAATTTAAAGTACTCAGAAAACTAAAGAATTATTTTTTTTAGCTTATATTTTTTGATAACTTTTAAAAATTTGTCAATTTTAACTGAGCTATCTTTAGGGAAGTTTTTTACTTTAGATAATGGTATTTTTTTAATACTTTTACTACTAAATTTTTTTGCAAACTGATAAATTTCCCTTTTTTTTCCTCCTATATTTATTATACCTTTTTCGTTTAATAAATAAGGTATGACCATAGCTACATACTTATTATATATGAAACTTGAGTATGCAGCACTGATAGCCTTTTTATGAGTAAAGGGATAATCTGTCATGCATAATCTTAAAATTAGTGAATTACTGTACATTTGTACTGCCGACTCTCCGCCAAGTTTAGACCACGCATAATTATTGATAGGATTTAAATCATCACTTTCATTATGATTTCCTTTTTTACCTGGATAAACATAGTTAGTTGAAAAGTAAATTATTTTGATTTTATTTAATTGAGAAACCTTAACAACATTTGAAGTTCCTATAATATTTAAATCAATACTTTTATTTATATTTGTCTCATGCAAGGACATTGGTCTTGATAAACCTGCAAGGTGAATAATGTGAGTTATTTTTTTTTTTTTTACAAATTCATTCATTTGTTTTAAGTTTAAAATATTAAACTGTTTTGATGAAGGATAATAAATATTATTACCATTTAGCTCTTTTTTAAGATAATTACAAAATCTACTAGATTTCCCGGTTATTAAAATTTTTTTTCTCAAGATAAATGATTGAACCAATTTATATTTTTTCTTTTTTCTTTTTTCATTATTTCTTTTTTATGATTCCAAGCAAACAGAAAAATATTTTTATAATTTGATTTCTCAAAATATTTATAATTAATTATTGGTATATGAGTGCCAGGAGACAATTTACCAATTTTTTCTGGAGTAGTATCATAAATACAATCAATCATTTTATTAGTTATATTGCAGTAATTTAGTATGGTAGTGCTTTTTGATGTAGCACCATAACCACAAATTTTTCCTTTTTTTTTTAATATTTTTTGCAACTTTTCTTTAAGACGTTTCTTTGATTTTTTTACATTATTCTTAAACTTAAAGCACCCAGAAATCTTATCTATTTTTTTAGATTTTTCACTATGTAAAAGTTTTAATAATCTTTTACTTTTTTTTGATGAACCTTTTCTTTTTATAATATAACGCATAGATCCACCATGAGTTAATTGTGGAATTGCATCAACTAGTTCAAAATCAAATAATTCATAAATTTTATTTATAGAAGTTAAAGAAAACATATATATATGCTCATCATAGATTTGATCATAGGACACTTTTTCATACATTGATCCAAGATAGGGTTCCTCAAAAATTAGAACTCCTTTTTTAGATAAGAGTTTATCAATCGATTTTATTAAGTTAATTTGATCAGGTATATGACAAAATACATTTGATCCAACAATAATATCAAATTTTTTATAATAATTTTTTAAGAATGAAATGTTTTTTAAATTAAAAAATCTATTTATGCTATGAATTCCATTATTTTTTGCTACAAGATGAACACTTTTTGATGGTTCATACCCAAAAGCTTTATTTTTGTTAAAATTTTTAAGAAAGGTTCCATCGTTTGACCCTATTTCCAAAATTAATGAATTTTTAGACATATATTTTTTTTTTATCCAATTCGCGAATAATTTAAAATGTTTAACCATGTAAACAGAACTTGATGTAAAAAATGGATAATTTTTATTAAACATTTTTTTGGGATTCGGATGATTTACCAATTGAAATAATCCCAGTTTTTCGTTAAATGCCACCTTTAACTCGAAAAAATATTCTTTGTTCAAATTTTTCTTTTTAATGAAACCATTTGCGATTGGCATTTTTCCTAAATTAAGAACCACTTTGCATTTATTTTTCAGTATTCGACAAATCATATAATTTAATTCTTTATAAATTTAGAAAATGATTGAATATACTCATTTTTATCATATCTATAATCGCAGAAAGTCAATAAAACACTATTTCTATCAATAAACTTTAGTCTTATCCAATTTAATTTTGGGACTACCAAATAATTATTTAATTTATGACTAAGTCTAAACTTTTTTTCTTTACCTCTTTTCGTTGTAATTTGAACTTCAATTTTCCCATTAACAGGTATAAGTATTTGATTACACTTTTTATGAGCATGATCAGCCCTAAAATATTTTTGATTTCCATAAACAAAAAAAAATCTTTTTAAATCGAAGTTTTGAAAAGAAATATTTTTATAAAACGGTATTAAACTTCCTGTTCGATCCTTATATGTTTTTGTCTTTTTTAGTTGTAATTTCATTTTTATTAAATACTATAAATGTTCTTTATACATATTGTTAAATAAATCACAAATTTGTTATAAAATAAATTATATAAATAAAACTTGGTAAAATTATGAGAATAAAATTCACTAATTTGTATAAATTAGCACCAAAGAAAAAACATATTCATTCCAAAATTAATAAGTTAATAAAAAATTCAAAATTTATCGGAGGGCAGGAAGTTGAAAACTTTGAAAAGAATTTTGCAAAATTTGTGAAAAGTAAATACTGTATTTCTTTGGGCAATGGGACGGATGCTTTAGAAATTGCAATTAATTCACTTGGTGTTAAAAAGAAATCAGAAATAATTGTACCTGTTAATACTTGGATTTCAACTGCAGAGGCAGTAGTTAATAATGATTACAAGTTAGTTTTCTGTGACATTAATGTTGATGATTATACGATTAATTTAAATGATTTAAAAAAAAAAATTACAAAAAAAACAAAGGTAATAATACCAGTCCATCTATATGGCAACCCAGCGAATATTTATGGAATAAAAAAAATTATAAATAAAAAAAATATTAAAATAATTGAGGATTGTGCCCAAGCGCATGGATCGAAATTAAAAAACAAACATGTGGGTACGTTTGGAGATGCTGGAACTTTCAGTTTTTTTCCGGGTAAAAATCTTGGAGGTTTTGGCGATGGAGGAGCAATTGTTACAAATTCAGAAAAGATAGCAGAGTATTGTTTAAGGTGTAGAGGACATGGGGCTCTCATTAAGTACGATCACAAGTTCTCAGGTAGAAATTCAAGATTAGATACAATTCAGGCAGGTGTTTTAAATATTAAACTTAAAAATTATAATAATGTTATAAAAAAAAGAAATCAGTTAGCAAAAATTTACTTTAAAGGTTTAAAGAACATAAATGATCTAGAACTTTATAAACTCAGCAAATATAATCAATATTCTTTTCACCAATTTGTTATTAAAACGAGTAAAAGAGATCAATTAAGAAACTTTCTTATAAAAAATAAAATTGATACGATGATACATTATCCTTATATGCTAAACGAACTTAAATTTTTCCCAAAAGGAAGCAAACTAACAAACAGTAAAAACTTAGGGAAAAGAATTTTAAGTTTACCAATTTCTGAAGAGCATACAAAAAAAGAAATATATTTCGTAATAAACAAAATTAAAGAATTTTTCAAATTATGAAAAAAATTCTTGTTTCAGGAAGCTCAGGATTTATAGGATTTCATTTAGTTCAAAAATTAATAAAAAAAAATATTGTAATAGGTATTGATAACCATAACAATTATTATTCAAAAAAAATTAAAAATAATCGTCTAGAAAAACTTTTAAAAAAAAGGAGATATATCTTTAAAAAAATTGATTTAAATAGCAGCGATAAATTAGAAAATATTTTTAAAAAATTTAGACCACAGATAGTTTATCATCTTGCTGGACAACCAGGCGTTATTTATTCATTAAAAAATCCTAAAATTTATTTTGTTAATAATGTAACCGCAACTAAATCAATTTCTGAAATTTCAAAAAAGTATAATGTAGAAAAATTTATCTTTGGATCATCAAGCTCAGTTTATGGGGATCAACAAAAATTTCCTATAAAAGAAACTTTTAAAGTAAATCCAAAAAATCCATACGCTAAAACAAAATTGAAATCTGAGCAGATTATAATTAAAAAATTTTCAAAATCAAAAACACAATATACAATTTTTAGATTTTTTACAGTTTTTGGTCCATTTGGAAGGCCAGATATGTTTATACATAAATTTTTAAACTCAATTAAAAAGAAACAAACAATTAAATTATTTAATAATGGATTAAACTTTAGAGATTTCACTTATGTGGACGACTTAGTTGAAATTTTAAATAAAAATATAACTAAAAACCCTAAAAGTAAGATTATTAATATCTGTAGATCAAAACCTATTATTACAACTCATCTAGCATCTATGATTGAAAAAATTTACAAAAAAAATATAAGAATAAAGAAAATTGGTTTTGTAAAAGGTGAAATGTTGAAAACACACGGTTGTAATAAACTTTTAAAAAAAAATTTTAAAAATATTAAATTTACTGATATTGAAAATGGATTAAGAAAAACAATAAATTGTTTTAAAAAATATGGTTACTAAAATTGACAATCTATGAAAAACATTGATAAACCATTTATTTTTAAGAGCAAAAGATATTTTGATAAAAGAGGATTTTTTCAAGAAATTTTTTTAAAAAAAGAATTTAGAATTTCTACAATTTTCACAGCAATGGCTCATTCAAAACAAAAAGTAATTAGAGGCATGCATTTTCAGTTAAAAAATAAACAAACAAAAATAATTTCTGTTTTATCAGGTAAAATTTTAGATGTCTCAATTAATTTAAGGAAAAATTCTAAAAATTTTGGAAAAAAATATTATTTTTTAATGGAAGAAGGTCAATCAGTCTATATTCCAAATTTTTTTGCTCACGGATATGAATGTGTATCTAAGAAATCTACAATTTTATATCATTTGGATAATTATAGAGATCCACAAAATGAATCCGGTTTACCTTATAATGATAAAGATTTAAGAATAAAATGGAAAACAAAAACTCCAATTTTATCTTCTAGAGATAAAAAGCATATGAGTTTTTTTGATTTTAAAAAAAAAATAAAAACATTATAATTTTTTGAAATACCCTTTTATGAATTTAAAAGGTTTTTTTAAAATTTTGATTAAAAATAAAAAATATACAAAATATTTATTTTGGCCGTTTTTAATTCTAATATTATTTAAATCCTGTAAATGATTTATGTAATTAATTCTAGAGGAAAATCCACCTTTACTGAATTCTCCAATAACTTCATTTTTTTTTGTAGAAACACCTTTCAGCTTATAATTTATAATCATTTTATAAAAAAAATCTAAATCTGCACTCAAAAAACTTAAATCATAAAAACCAACCTCTTTATGTTTTTTTGTTTTAATAAAAAAACCAACTGAATGAGATGTATAAAAACCAAAACTCCATTTAATTATTTTTGGATAATAACCATATAAAAGTTTATATTTTTTTACGGATCCAAATAAAAAATCTATTTCATTATTTTCAAAGTATTTATTTATAGTTTTAAGAGCATTAGGATAGTAAAAATCATCTGCATTTAAAAAACCAATTATATCCCCTGTAGCATGCTTAATTCCTTTATTCATTGCATCCCAAATACCATTGTCGTTTTCGCTTATTATTAAAGAAATTTTATTTCTGTACTTCTCAATCAATTCTAGAGTTCCATCTGTAGATCTACCGTCAATAATGATGTATTCTAAATTTTGATAATTTTGCTCAAGTACACTTTTAATAGTTTTTTCTATATTGACTTTAGAGTTTTTAACAACAGTAATTATTGAAATCTTATTTTTTTCCATTAATTGCTAATTTAATATATACCTCTAAGTAAGTTATATAAATACATTTTTAAACTTAAATGATAAATAATTTTTTTATTTTTTTTATAATATTTACATTTGCGCTAGTATTTTTTTGTAGAAAATTTAATATTCTTATTGATCAAAAATTAGAAAAACATAAAAGATTTTCTTCAAAGAATAAAAGTTTTTTAATTGGTGGAATTTTAATTGTTTCTTTTTTAAATTATTATTATTTTTTTGTAAATCAGAATCCTACACTTAGTTTATTTATAACACTAGTTTTTCTTATTGGTATTATGTCTGATTTAAAAAAAATAAATAGTGTGAGTTTGAGATTCTTTTTACAATGTGTTATAGTCTTATTATTCGTTAATTTTATAAATATTAAGATTAATTTCACTAGAATTGATATTTTTGATCAATGGTTAAATATACCGCTAGTAAATATTGTTTTTGTTGCTTTTTGTTTGCTTGTTCTCAAAAATGGTTCAAATTTTATGGACGGGATAAATGGGTTAACAATTGGATATTTTCTTTTAATTTTTTTGATAATTTTTTTCAATTTAAATCATTTAGAGTATGATGAAGTTTTAATAGAAAATTTGATATTAATTTTAATTTTTATACTTATATTGAATTTAAAAGGATTATTGTTTCTTGGCGACTCGGGTTCTTACACAATTGGATTATTCACAGGAATCTTCTTAATTGATTTTGCATTTAACAACAGTTCAATATCTCCATACTTTGTCATCTTATTACTCTGGTATCCATGTTTTGAATTGTTATTTTCAATGTTAAGGAGGTATTTTAGGGAGAAAAAAACTTACAACCCAGATACTAAACACTTACATCAAATTATTTATAAATATTTAAAAGATACGATCAATACTAACAATAATTTGTTGTTACATGTTTTAACAGCTTTATTAATAAATTTTTACAATTTAATCAGTTTTATTTTTGCTTTAAGATATATTTATAATTCAGAGAAGTTAATATTAATTACTATTTTTAATATAACAATTTATATACTTACCTATAAATATTTAAATTTTTCTTTTAATAGAATTAAAAGAAAGTAATAA
>MDSZ01025410.1_pt1 | contig 10819 bp, 10 predicted proteins | sample 811201 | NCBI WGS metagenome assembly MDSZ01 (sample SAMN05326647, study PRJNA326480) | marine metagenome | isolation source: seawater | place: Indian Ocean: North | collected 2010
ATATTACTTTCACCATATGTTACATTTAAAGAAGTTTTATGATGCTTATCGCTTTGAGGTTTTTTATATCCCTCACCATTAACAAATTGTAGGCTAAGATGTAAGTTAGAAGGTAATGTTTTAGATATTCCTATTCCTAAATCAGCTGTTGAAGCAAATCCATTTAAGTCTAATGGACTTTTTTCAATAAATCTATAGCCCCAATTTTTTTCTTGTACACCATAGGTATTCGTTCCAATAAGACCAAGGCTTGTTTTCCACCAATCGCAGTTATAGTCTATTTGAGCTTTTTTCAAAAAGGCATCTAGTCTATTATCTTCTCCATCTAACTTACTAGTATTACCAACATCAAAGACTACTTTAAATTTTAGATCATCTGATTTTTTGATACTATAGTTAAAGTATTGTCTCTTAAAATTAAATGATGATACATCTTCGCTATTAGTATAATCAAAGTATGTTACACCACTTATTATACCATCATTTGCTAGACAAAGTGATAGTATTGTTATTAATGAAATTATTTTTTTCATCTTTTACCTTTCTATTTTTTAAAAAAATTAAAAATTGAGTTTCCGAGCAATGCACCAAAAATTTGACCGATTATAAAATATGGTACTGAAATTGGTGCAATCCCAGTAAATGTATTTGTAAATATACGGGATATAGTAACTGCGGGATTTGCAAAAGAAGTAGAAGATGTGAACCAATATCCTGCGGTAATAAATAGAGCTACTCCGATTGCTACATTAGAACCATTCTCTCGTAAATGCAGTATAGTTAGTATTAGGCCTGCAGTTGCAATAATCTCACTTAACAATAAAGGGAATTGACCTCTATCATTTGTAGATACTTGAAATATATTAATTTCAAATATAAAATGAGTACTTAAAACGGCTAACAATCCAGAAACAATTTGAATTAATGAAAAGTTAAAAAATGTTTTAAAGTCGATTTCTTTTTTTAAGAAAAAAACAAAAGATACAATTGGATTGAAATGAGCTCCAGAGATAGGTGCAAACATTGAAATTACTACAAATAGGATTGCTCCTGTGGCTATTGTATTTCCTAGCAAAGCAACAGCTTGTATACCATTAGATAAATTTTGAGCCATTATTCCTGACCCTATAATTGTAGATACAAGTAAGAATGTACCTATAAACTCTGATAGATATTTTTTCATAGAATGTTGTCTTTAAATGATATGATTTCTTTTTTAATGATATCCCTTGTATGTCTAAATACATTTAGAAGTTCATTTTTTGTACCTTTAGATTTTGCAGGATCAGCAATATCCCAATGTATATGTTTATTCTTGAATTGATTATTTGTTATACAGGTATCCTTTGCATCTCCACATAATGTTATAACATAGTCAGCATTTTTTATATCATCATCAGAATAAGATTTAGATTTATTTTTTGAAATATCAATTTCAATTTCATTCATCACTGCAATTGCTAAAGGGTTTATTGATTCAGGCTTTGTTCCAGCACTTTTAATAGATATCTTATTAAGGTATTTCTTCGCTAGTCCATCTGCCATTTGTGATCTACAGGAATTTCCTGTACATAAAAATAAAATATTTTTATTCAGGATATCCAATCCTTTCAAATGGATTTACAATACTTGAAATTAGATTTCTTGAATGAGCAGCAATTCTTTTTAAATACCTTGAATAAAGAGCAATAGATGTTGCTTTACTTGAATCTAAATCAGGAAATTTATTAGAAATAATATCATTTACTATAGAATCACTTTGTGTGGATATTTTTTCTTTATACATTCCCATCAATGAACGAGCTTTATCGATATCTTGGTTTTTAAATGAATCAATTGAAGCAATAAATAGCTCTCTAGTTGAATTTTCAACTTCAGATAATCGTTCTTCTAATTCTAATCCATCTAATCTTTTTGGATGATTTAGAGCAAGGTCATAAATGTTTTTTGTATAATCTCCAATTCTTTCAATATCAATAACAACACTAACAAGAATCAGACCTGAGCCAATATCATCTTTTCCACCAACAGCTAAATGAGTCATCACTTTCCTTCTAACATCACGCTCAAATTCATTTATTTTTTTATCTAAAGCATAAATATCAATGTCAATATCTGCAGAATCTGATTTTCTCAAAGAATTTATTGAGGCATCAAACATAGTTAAATCAATATCTAGCATTTCATGACATTCTTGTAATGCTTGTTCATATAAACTATCAGATTTAAAGATTTCAAAGATTTGTTTAAACATGTTACCTCCCTAGGTATATTATTAAAAATGGTATTACAAAGAAAAATAAAATCAAATAAATAAGCGGAAGAAATTTATTTTTAACAGCAGCTTCTGAAAGCCAATCAGCCAAGTCAAGTGGTATATTTTTTAATAGAGGATTAAGATATATGATTATAATACCAAAAATATTGAAAAATAGGTGAGCAAAGCCAGCTACCATCGCAGTGACATTCAAAGTAAGCGATGCTAATAATGCTGTTACTGTAGTTCCAACATTTGCTCCAATAGTAAATGGATATAATTGTGATAGCCTTACTACACCTGCACCAGCCAATGGAACAATAGTAGAAGTTGTTATGGATGAGCTTTGAACCATAATAGTTAATAAAATCCCAAAAAGCATTGCTCTAGCAGCTGATTTGAAAATATATTTATCAAAATACTGCTGAATATTTTCTAAAACTAAACTTCGCAATAATTTAACAATACTATAAAGCATAGCAAATGTTAATAATACACTTAGTATAATGTATAATGTATTATTATCAAAACTTAAACTTTCAACATGTTTAGAACCCCATTTTATAGCAGTTTTTATAGGACTTTTAAACACTTCATCAGTACTTATTGTTCCAAATAATAATGTACCAAAACCTGTCGCTGTTTTTTCTATAAATCCAAATGCTATTTCAAGAGGTAAAAGAATAATGACTGATAATACATTGAATATATCATGATGGGTTGATGCAGAAAATGCACGCTTGAATTCATTACCGCGCCTTATATGACCCATTGAAACAATTGTATTTGTTACTGTTGTACCAATATTTGCTCCCATGATCATTGGAATTGCACCAGTTAATGTTATTGCACCCCCACTAACCATCCCAACAATGATAGATGTTGTTGTTGAAGAGCTTTGAAATAATGTTGTTGCAAGAATACCTATTACAAGTGCTATAAAAGGATTACTAGTGGTTGTCATGATTTGTTTCGCAAAATCACCACCAAGATGCTTTATCCCAGATGATAATCCTTTAATACCTACAAGAAATAGATATAATGCAATGATCACTCCTAATATCTGTAAATATGTTATATATTTTTTATTCATAGTAATTTTCTTTGTTTTATTTACAACAAATCTAATTACATCATATTAAGATAATATTAAGATAGGATTAAAATTATATTAATTTATTAATTCTAAAGTAAAAGAAAATTCTGAGCCTTGATCCTCAATACTGTTTACAATAATTTCTGAATTATGTGCTTTGACAAGGTGCTTAACAATAGCTAAGCCTAATCCAGTTCCACCAGTTTTCCTTGATCTATCAGGATTAACTCTGTAAAAACGATTAAATATTTTTTCATGATTCTCTTCAGCTATTCCTATACCATTATCAATAATTTTAATATGTAGTTTGTCGAGTTGTTTTTTTGCTAAAATTGTAATTTTACCTTTATCAGAATAAAAGATAGCATTACTTATTAAATTTGAAAAAATAGAAATCAATCCATCATAATTTCCAAGAACCTTAATACCTTCTACATTGGGAATTGAAAGAGTTAAGTCTTTTTTTATAGCTTCTTCTTTAAAAATTTCTGATACGTATTCCATTATTGAATTTAATTTAACTTCTTCAAGTTTTAAGTTGTAATTATTAGAAGAGAGTTGAGATAATTGTATAAGATCAATTATTAAAGATTCAATTCTCATTACATTTTTAGAAATTTTTCTTACAAAAGTTTTATTTATATTTTTATCATCAATTGCACCATTTTCTAATGTTTCTAATAGACCCTTAATTGTAAAGATTGGAGTTTTGAATTCATGGGTCACATTAGAAAAAAAACTATTATTTAAGATTTTTTCATCATTGCTATCTAAGTTAGTTTCATTTTTTAGGGCTTTATTTATAAAGTCTATAAGCTCATTGTCATTTTTAAAGTGAGTTGATATATTTTCATCTAGTAGATTGATTAAACGTTTTTGTGAATAGATATATCTGTATAATAATAGAAATGAGAATCCAATTATTAAGATTAAAATGGAGGTGTTTTGTATTAAATTGGATTTAATTAATAAATAAAGATTTATGATATAAAAAGTAGATATTATAAAGTTTGTTTTATTCACTAATTAGTGCTTCTATTTGCAATATATCCAACCCCAACCACGGTCTCAATAATGGTTCTATATTTAGATAATTTTTTTCGTATGCTATTAATATGAACATCAATTATTCTATCATTTAATATAACATTATCTTCATTAATGGTATCAAGGAGCTCATTCCTAGTAAAGATTTTATTTTCATTATCCATTAGAGTTATCAATATTTTAAATTCTGATTTAGTTAGTCTAACATTTTTTGAATCAATTTGAATTGTAAAATTATTTTTGTTTACAGCTAAATCACCCCAATTAATAATAGTATCTTTTTGAGTTGTATTAGATTTTAATTGAGAACGAATTCTGGCAAGTAAATTTTTTATTTTGATTGGTTTTTTTATAAAGTCATTAGCACCAAGATCTAATCCTGAAATTTCATCATGATCTGAGTCTTTTGCTGTTAAAAAAATTATTGGGATTTTATTATAGGATTCTTTAGAAGCTCGTATTTTTTTACATAATGTAAAACCATCCATTATAGGCATCATTACATCTGAAATTATTAAATCAAATGTATCGTCTAATAAATCTAAAGCTTCTTTACCATTAAAAGTTGTTTGAGTTAAATATCCTTGTGATGAAAGATTGTATTCAAGTAAATCACAGATATCTTTTTCATCATCGATTATAAGTATTTTATTAATGTTGACCACATTAAATATTACATATTGTTATATGAAATTTTATAATAATAATCGATATTATCAATTCTAAAAATTAAAAAGGTGACCGTATGATCACCTTTTTAATTTTTTCTATTATTCATCATTATCTAAAAAGTAGCTTTGCTCTATCATCTCAAGTTCTTCATCTGTAGGTTCATTAACATAATTATCTTCAGGGTTATTGTTTAAATTGTAATACATTTTAATCTCCTTTATTTATTTTAACTAACAGATATTATTGTAGCTAAAGAAATTAAAATGTGATCCCTACAACATTTTGAAATTAAGTTGATTTAAGTCACAGGAGTAGCTAAAGAAGTATTAACTATATCAATACCTCTTCTTATTATGATTGCATGTTCTTTATCAATTTTTTCTATAGATTCTAATCTATTAACAAGCTCAGCTTTTATGTTTATACATTTAACATCATTTTTTATAATATTATATAATTCAAACAAAACTAGCCAATCATTTGGATACTTTATTGATAACTCATTCAATATGTTATTTATATTAGATTGGTTTATAGAATTTGATTTAATCGATTGAATTTTTTCATATACTTTATTAAGATCTTTATTCTCTTCTGATAGAGTTGATGATTGTTGGTAATTTAGTGAATCATCTTCTTCATTATAATATTTTTTATAATCAGCAGGGCCACCATATACAGATTGAATATCTGTACCTGATATCAAATCATAATGACCCCATTCAGGATTGAAAAGTATATTTTCTTTTGACATTACAGTGCATTGATCTAATTTAATAATGAGTGGCTTGTCATCAATAAATTTAATATCTAATATTATACCTGATACTTGAATCCCATTATTATATTTTATATCAATTTTAGATCCAAGTTTAATATTTAATAAGTATAGATCTGCTTCATTGCATTCATGAAGTCCCTTATTAATATCTTTTATTGTACCTATAGGACAGCCAAACCCATCTTTGTGATATTCCTTATTGTGACCTTTAATTTCTTTTTTATTATAACAAAGTTGAGAGGGGCCACTAAATTGTAAATATGATAGTGAATCTTTGTTGGTATGATAGTTAGATAGAATACCTGAAATCGAAAGGTTAGAATCTAATAGAGAAGTGGTAACTGTTTTTGATTTCTTCGCTTTTTTTATACCATCAATTCCACCTGTCTGGTATGCCATAGTTTTTGCATAATCATTTAGAAGTTTTGTTAAGGTATTAAAATTATTAGTAACAAATAGCTGTGGCTGTTGCTCTGTTATATCATAATTGTATTTTATACAATCCAGATCATATTTGATTTTTTCAACTTTAGGATTAATAGATTCAAATCCTTCGATTACTGAAGATAATAGCCCAGCACCATAAATTTTTGGATTATTTATACTTCCAATCATACCATATTCAGCTGTCCACCAATTCATTCTGGCAAGTTCTGCTGCTTCACTTATATAACCATTTGTTTGATTAGACTCTAATAAAAGACTTTCATATCTAGATATTTCTTCATTAGATGCATTGGGATCTTCTTTTAGATCTGATAACTTTCTAATAATTTCATAAGTATCTTCATCAGACTTTGATGAGATTGCTTTTTTAGATATCTCACCATAGCTACATAAATAATTTGCATAGTCTTCATCAGCTATGATTGGAGCATGTCCTGCAGTCTCATGTATTATATCTGGAGCGGGTGTATACATTAGATGCTTTGCTGTCCTTATATCTACTCCAATAGCCAGTACTTTATTTGCAAGCATATCCATAAAAGCGGTAGGGGGGATAAAGCCTTTTACAGCCACAGCACCCCATCCAAATTCATCAAGTTTTTTATCCATAGTTTCAATATGTGGTATATGATCTAATGGAATACCAGTCTTTTCTAAGCCTTCTAAATAGATTGAGTGAGCATGTTTTTTATAGAATGGAACGGAAATAAACATTACATATCTCCATACAGCTTGATCGATTGCTGTATAAACAGAATAATCCTGCGTGGTAATATATTTATTTAAATATTTAGGTAGATTATTTCTTGCTTTACTCACGCTATAATTTATGTATTAATTTTGATGTTATAAAAATATTCTAAAGATTTAGGATTAGATATAGAGTCTGTATTTTTAAGCGGCAGATTATTTAATATGTTTTTAACAGCAATCTCAACCTTTTTACCGTTTATAGTATAGGGTATTTCATCAATTTCTAGGATCTTGTATGGTATATGTCTTGGGCTACAGTTTGAACGTAAATCTAATTTAATTGAATTAATATTATCTTCTGTGAGATTATAATTCTTAGACATTTTGACAAAAAGTATAATTTTTTCATCATTATCAATTGTTTTCCCAATAACAAGTGAATCATCAATATCATCTCGTTTTTCAAGGACATTATATATTTCAGCTGTTCCTATCCTAACGCCACCAGGATTAAGTGTCGCATCAGAACGTCCATATATAATAACCCCACCGTGATCATTTATTTCTATATAGTCTCCATGAGACCATGTATCTTTAAAATTATCAAAATATGCTGAATGATATTTTAAGCCATCATCATCATTCCAAAAATATATTGGCATCGATGGGAATGCAGTCTTGCAAACAAGCTCACCCTTTGAATTTTTAATTGATTCTCCTTTTAAATTATAAGAGTCAATATTCATCCCAAGGCCTTTACATTGTAGCTCTCCACGATAAACAGGTAGAATAGGGTTGCCTAATGCAAAACATGAAATAATATCTGTACCTCCAGATATAGAAGAAAGCTGAATATTTTTAAAGTTGCTATATATATAGTCAAAATTTTCACTAGAAAGGGTAGAGCCTGTAGATAGTATTGAATTTAATTTATTAAAACTTGATATAGATTTAGGCTTTACTCCACTTGAGTTTAAAATAGAAATATATTTTGCACTTGTACCAAAAACAGTAAAGTCTAGGTTGTCTGCTATTTCTAGTAATGACTCTGGTTTTGGGTAACAAGGATTCCCATCATATAAAACTATAGTAGCTCCAAGAGATAAGGAGCTTACAAGCCAGTTCCACATCATCCATCCACATGTAGTAAAATAGAAAACTGTATCTTTATTTGTGATATTCGTATGCAGTCTAAGTTCTTTTAGATGCTGGATTAATGTACCACCCGCTGAATGTACTATAGACTTTGGTTTGCCTGTAGTTCCTGATGAATACATAATATATAAAGGGTGATCAAATGGTAATGGTTCAAAATTTATTTCTTTAGTTTCAGTATTAGCCATTATATCATTCCAATAAAGATCTTTATTATCTAAAGAAACTGATTTCTCTCCATAATAATCTACCATAATAGTTTTATCGATAGATGGTAGTTTATTAATGATAGAAGTTACTTTATCTTTACAATTAATTCTTTTACCATTATATTGATATCCATTAGCAAAAAATAAAATTTTGGGTTTTATTTGCTTAAACCTATCTAAAACCCCATCTACTCCAAAGTCAGGTGAACAGGAAGACCAGATTGCTCCGATACTTGATGTTGCAAGCATCGCGATAACAGTTTCAGCAATGTTTGGCATAAAAGCAACTACGCGATCATTTTTTTCAATGCCTAAGGTTTTAAGAAAATGAGCTAATTTTGATACCTGTTCAAATAAGTCTTTATATGAAATAAATTTAGGATTATTGTTTTCATCAATTGTTATAATAGCGTTTTTAGTATCTCGTCGCTTTAATAAGTTTTCAGCAAAATTTAATTCTGAATTTTTAAACCAGGTAGCTCCTGGCATTTTATTTATATCATCAACAATTTCTGTATGTGGTTTATGGAATATAATTTCACTAAAATCAGAAAAATGAGACCAGAATTTATCCGCATGTTCTATAGACCAGTTATATATATGATCGTATGAATTAAATGATGTATTCTCTTTTTCATTAACAAAATGAATAAACTTCATCATCTCGGATGATTCAATGAAAGATTTTTCAGGCTTCCATAATATTTTATTCATTAACTGATTTTGAAAGAAAGTTTATTATTGACCATGCCAGATCTAAATCATTTGAATGAATAGATTCTATACATTTAGCATATAATTCTTTTTTAGAAATAGAATCTGAGCAGTTATAGTCTAATAACTCTTTGCCTGAATCATAATATGCAAGCTTTGTTAATAAATCAATTGTGAATGCATCATTATTTTTAATAAAGGATGGAATATTATTAAAACCCATTGGTTTGTATCTTGGAGTACCTAGGTCAAAGAGACCAAGGTTTGCTCTTGAATACCAATTTAATCCTAAACGACTAACTTGATCCATTTTATGAGGATCTATTTGATTATTCTTATCAATGACTGATGTATCTATATGTATTTGAACGACCTTACCAAGTATTAAATTTCCAGATGCAGGCTTTGATCCAAGCTTAATATAATTATCAAGCTTACATTCTAAAATAACTGGAGACTCACTAACACCTGGTGTAGACACAATTTTACTTGGAGCTTCTTTGAAGCCTGCTACCTCAAACTCATTAACACTAGAATCATATTCTACTGCGCAAAGATTCATCCGATCTACCATATCATAGTTAACAATTGAAACCGTAAAAATTTTAGTTGATAGGATGTTATTTAAGGTATCCTTTGCAAGACCAGTTCTTCCACTTAGTGCTGGCGAAATACCAATTATTGGTGGATTAGAGCTTAATATATTATGGAAGCTAAATGGAGCAAGGTTTAATTCATTTTTAGTATTTATTGAGGTCGTTAAGGCAATCGGTCTTGGACCAATTGAACCTATAAGCATCTGATGGCGATCTCTTATAGATTGATCATCAGGGTTATATGATTTAAACATTCTTAATAACTATCCATTTTTATTTAGAACAATTGTATTTGAAAGAGATCCTAGCTTATCAATTTCTAATTTTACTTCATCACCAGGTTTTAACCATTGATTATCTGTAATTTTTGAGCCATTCAATTCTAAAAAGCAGCCAGTCCCACATGTTCCAGAGCCAATAATATCACCAGGAAAAATATCAGCACCGTAGCTAACTCTTTCAATGATTTGCGCAAACGTCCAGTTCATATTTGAGAGGTTGTCTTCTGAAACCTGAATATCATTTACAAAAGCTTTCATTCCAAGTTTATATCTATCACCTTCAGGTGATGAAACTCTATAAGATTCTAACTCATCTTTTGTAACGAGATATGGACCAAAGGTTGAACCAAAGTCCTTACCTTTTGCCGGTCCAAGATTTAACTTCATTTCTTTCATCTGCATTCCTCTTGCAGATAGATCATTCATAATCATGAAACCTGCAATATAATTATCCGCTTCAGATGCAGGTATATTTCGGCCTTTTTTACCTATAACAGCTGCGCATTCAAGTTCAAAATCAAGTTTGTCTAGATGATCGTTTAATACCTCAAAATCACCTTCTCCATAAACGGCATGATGATTGGTAAAATAGAAAATTGGTATTTCATCAAACTCAGGTATCATTTCTAAACCTCTATTCCTTCGTGCTGTCGCAACGTGCTGTCTAAAAGCATAACCATCTTTAACAGAAGGTGGGTTTAGCACTGGAGAAAGAAGCTGTACTTCTGATATATCAATACCTTGATTACCATCTATAGCATTATTTGCTTTGCCTATATTGATATCTAAGTTAGATATAAAGTCTATCATATTGTTAGGTATGCTATTATCAAGAGAGTGTAAGTCAAATATAAGGTTATTATTAACTGCA
>MDSZ01139638.1_pt1 | contig 10819 bp, 11 predicted proteins | sample 811201 | NCBI WGS metagenome assembly MDSZ01 (sample SAMN05326647, study PRJNA326480) | marine metagenome | isolation source: seawater | place: Indian Ocean: North | collected 2010
TGCAGTCGAACATATTTTAAAATATGGTACAATGCATACCGATAGTATTATTACTAACAACAAAAAAAACGCCGAGGTTTTTTTAAACGGAGTAAACAGCTCAATAGCAATGCATAATGTTTCAACTCAATTTGCTGACGGTGGTGAATTCGGCTTTGGTGGTGAAATTGGTATCTCTACTAACAAACTTCCGCCTAGAGGTCCTGTAGGCATAAATCAATTAACATCTTATAAATATTTAGTTTCTGGTAAGGGAGTCATCAGACCTTAGCAGATGTTGAAATCTTCAAATAAATCTATCGGAATTTTAGGCGGTAGTTTTGACCCTGTCCATAGAGGTCATTTATTAATTTCTAAAATTGCAATTAAAAAAATGAAGTTGAATAAAGTATTGTGGATTGTAACGAAACAAAATCCCTTTAAAAAAAAAACTTTTTATTCTATCACTCATAGAATAGCGAAAGCAAAAAAATTAGCTAGAAATACAAAAAAAATTGAAGTTATTTATATAGATAAAACTATAAGATCATCAAGAAGTATTAATGTTATTAAATATCTAATTAATAAAAAAAAACAAAAAAACATTCATTTTATTATCGGATCTGACAATTTGATAAAATTTCATAAGTGGAAAAGCTGGAAAAAAATAGTAAAATTGACAAAATTAATAGTTTTTTCTAGAAAGGGATATGATAAAAAAGGTAAGAAATCAGTAGTGGCTAAATATTTGAAAAACAAAATCATTTACGTAAATAATAAACCTATAATTATTTCTTCAACAAGTTTAAGAAAGAAAATCAATTTTTGATGAATATCGCTGAAATAAAAAATAATATAGAAAAAATTCTCGATAATAATAAAGCTCAAAATATAATTTGTATCAACCTAAAAAATAAATCGTACATAGCAGACTATATGGTGATCGCTTCTGGTACATCATCGCGTCATTTACAAGCATTATCTGAAATACTTGTATATCAATTAAAAAAATTGGGAATTGATAACTGTCGGATCGAAGGAAAAGATAGTAATGATTGGAAATTAGTTGATGCCCAGGATGTTATTGTTCATATATTTCACCCGGAAAAAAGAGATTTTTACGATCTAGAGAAAATGTGGTCCGAAGAGACTCCTAAAGAGAAAGCTATGATATGAAAAAGATTTTAATAATTGTAATTTTATTTTCTTTTTTTGTAAACAGCTTTGCACTATCAAAAAATGATCTTTATGAAAAAATAGATCTTTTCGGAGAGGTGTTAGAAAACATAAAAAAGGATTATGTGGATGATGTTAATCAATCCGAAATAATGGATTCAGCCATTAATGGTGTGTTACAATCACTTGATCCTTACTCCGCATATCTAAGTCCGGAACTTTTTAAAGAAATGCAAACTGACACTAAGGGAGAGTTTGGTGGATTAGGAATAGAAATTGGCATGGAGGCAGGAGTTGTAAAAGTAATATCACCTATTGATGATACGCCTGCTGCAAAAGCAGGCATTAAATCTGGAGATTACATCGTAAAAATTGGAGGAGAACAGGTTCAAGGAAAATCTTTGATAGAAGCTGTAAAATTAATGAGAGGTCCAGTTGGAACATCGATTGATTTAACTATTAGAAGGAAGAATGTAAAGAAGCCATTAGAATTTAAAATAGTTAGAAAAATAATTGAAGTTCAATCTGTAAGCTCTAGACTTTTAGGAGAAAAAAAAAATCTAGCATATATAAGATTAAAATCTTTTAATGAAAACAGCGACAAGCAATTTTTAAAATCTGTAAAGAAGTTTGAGCAGAAAAAAAAGCTTACAGGTTACGTGCTTGATCTTAGAAACAATCCAGGCGGTTTGTTAACCCAAGCTATAAATATTACTGATTTTTTTCTAGATGATGGTGAAATCGTCTCTACTAAAGGTAGGAAAATTTCTGAAACAAGAAAATTTTTTGCTAGGAAAGGGGATGAAACTAAAGGGAAGCCTGTTATTGTCTTAATTAATAACGGTTCAGCATCGGCTTCAGAGATATTTGCTGGAGCGTTGAAAGATCATAAAAGAGCAATTATTATCGGCGAGAATTCATATGGAAAAGGGTCAGTGCAATCAATAATTCCCCTTCAAAACGGAGGGGGGATGAGATTAACCATCTCTAAATATTATTTACCATCGGGCAAATCTATTTCCGAGGTTGGTGTTACACCTGATATATTAGTTGAAGAACAAGATAATGACTTCAGTATTAGTTCTGAACAAGACAATCAATTAAATTACGCTATAAAACTTTTTAATTCTTAAAATATGGATGGAAAAAAACTACCAATGCGTATTGGAGTGGGTGTTGTAGTACTTAACAGTGATAATAAAGTTTTTGTTGGTAAAAGAAAAGATAATCCAATTGATAAATGGCAAATGCCACAAGGTGGAGTTGATAAAAATGAAGATTATCTTACAGCAATAAAAAGGGAGCTTTTTGAAGAGACAAGTATTAAAAGTATTAAAATTTTGAGAGAAATTGAAGGCTACTTCGAGTATGAGCTACCGGATAATTTAATAGGAATTATTTGGAAAGGAAAATTTAGAGGCCAAAAACAAAAATGGTTTATCGCTAGATTTACCGGGGAAGAAAAAGAAATTAATTTAAAAACTAAAGACCCTGAATTTATTGAATGGAAATGGATATCACCAGAGGATCTACCAAAAGTAATAGTAGATTTTAAAAAGAGCATGTATCTTAAGTTATTGAAGAAAATTAAAATACTTATCTATTAATATTTTTCAATGAGTCTATCTTATATGACAATAAATATTTTTCTTTGTCTGTAACATCTTCGCTTTTAATTTTCTTTTCTGCATCATCAATTATCGACTCCAATAAGTTTTTATCCATATCTTTTACTTCCTTAGCTGTTGAGGTTAAAATCAAAAGACTATTGTTTACGAATTCTACTGTACCATCTTCAACAAAAAAGTTTTTTTGGGACCCGTCAATCTTTATAATTCCAGGTCTTAAAAAGGTGATTAAAGGTATATGATCTTTTAAAATTCCAATTTCACCTTCGTAAGATGGTAATACAACTTGAGTGGTTTCAGATCTAATTATAGGGCCAGCAGGAGATATTATCTCGACTGTAAATTTTTCAGACATTATTTACCTTCCTTAGCTAACTTATCTGCCTTTTCAATTACTTCTTCTATTCCACCAACCATGTAAAAGGCTGACTCAGGTAAATGGTCGTATTCACCTTTGCAGATTGCATCAAATCCTTTGATTGTAGAATCTAAATCCACTAATTTTCCTGGAGAACCAGTAAATACCTCGGCTACAAAAAAAGGTTGAGATAAAAATCTCTGTATTTTTCTCGCTCTTGCAACTGTTAGTTTATCTTCCTCTGAAAGTTCATCCATACCAAGAATAGCAATAATATCTTGAAGTGATTTGTAAGCTTGCAAAATTTTTTGAACGTCTCTTGCCACTCTGTAGTGTTTTTCTCCAACTATTCTTGGATCTAAAATTCTAGAAGTAGAGTCTAGAGGATCAACTGCAGGATAAATACCTATTTCAGCTATTTGTCTTGACAAAACAGTCGTAGCATCAAGGTGAGAAAACGATGTAGCAGGTGCGGGATCGGTTAAATCATCCGCTGGAACATAAATGGCTTGAACTGAGGTAATAGAGCCTTTATCGGTTGAAGTTATTCTTTCTTGGAGATTACCCATATCAGTTGCTAATGTTGGTTGATAACCAACTGCCGAAGGTATTCTACCTAATAAAGCTGAAACTTCTGATCCAGCTTGAGTGAACCTAAAAATATTGTCCACAAAAAATAGTACATCTTGTCCCTCTTTATCTCTAAAATATTCAGCAACGGTCAGTCCTGTTAAAGCAACTCTAGCCCTCGCTCCTGGTGGTTCATTCATTTGCCCATATACTAAAGCAGCCTTAGAGCCTTTTCCATCAGTCTTAATAACTCCGGACTCTATCATCTCGTGATAAAGATCATTACCCTCTCTAGTTCTTTCACCTACGCCAGCAAAAACTGAAAAACCTCCATGAGCTTTAGCGATGTTATTAATTAATTCCATTATAGTTACTGTTTTACCCACCCCAGCACCTCCAAATAATCCGATCTTTCCCCCTTTTGCATACGGAGCTAAAAGATCGATTACTTTAATTCCAGTTACTAATTGTTCCGTTTCAGTCGCTTGATCTGTAAACTTAGGTGCAGGTCTGTGGATTGGCCATTTTTCCTTTGTCTTTACTTCACCCTTCTCATCAATTGACTCACCCACAACGTTTATAATTCTCCCAAGTGTTTCCGGTCCAACTGGAACGCTAATTGGAGAACCCGTATTAATTACATCGTCTCCTCTTTTTAATCCTTCTGTTGCATCCATAGCAATCGTTCTCACATCATTTTCTCCTAAATGTTGAGCAACTTCTAAAATAAGTTTATTTCCAGAGTTGTTAGTTTCTAGAGCAGTATAAATTTCTGGCAAATCTGTCTCGAAATTAACATCAACTACGGCTCCAATTATTTGAGTAATTTTACCCTTTTTATTCATTATAAACTTTCTGCTCCAGATATAATTTCAATTAGTTCTTTTGTAATTGAAGCTTGCCTGCTTCTATTATAATTAATTGTTAATTTTTCAACTAAATCTCCTGCATTCCTTGTAGCGTTATCCATCGCTGTCATTCTTGAACCTTGCTCACTCGCTGCATTTTCTAAGAAAGCCTTAAAAACTTGTACTGAAATATTTTTAGGCAATAAATCTTCCAAAATTTCATCTTCTTCAGGCTCAAATTCGTACGTAACCTGATTTCCATTTTTATCTTCTGAAGTTTTATTATCAACTGGAATAATTTGATGTGCTTGAGGTATTTGAGTGATTACATTTTTAAAATTATTATAAAATAATATGCATTTATCAAATTCGTTTTTTTTGAATAAGTTTATTATTTCATTTCCTATAATCTCTGCTTCATTAAAAGTGATTTTTTTCTTATTTTTAAAGCTGAATCTATTGATAATATATTTTCCATACTCTCTTTTAATTTGGTCTAGCCCTTTTGAGCCAACAGTAATGATTTTTAGTTCTTTTCCATTGCCTAGGATTTTTTTAAATTCAGCTTTTGCAAGTTTGCAAATATTTGAATTAAATCCTCCACATAATCCTCTGTCTGCTGTTAAGACTACACATAAATAAGTTTTATCTTTTCCAGTTCCAACTAACAATTTTGGAGCGCTCTCATAATCATTAATTGATTTGGTTAAATTAAGAATTATGTTTTGCATTTTTTTACTGTAAGGACGACCTTTTTCAGCATTTTCTTGAGCTTTTCTTAGCTTGGCGGCAGCTACCATTTTCATTGCTTTTGTAATCTTTTGAGTAGATTTAACACTTTTAATTCTTTTTTTTAGATCATCTAAACTAGGCATTATTTTTTTCCTTTTTGTACTCCTCAATCATTTTAACAAGAAGTTTTTCTGTGTTTTCATCAAGTTTTCCAGATGACTCAATTGCATCAATTATTTCAGATTTTTTAGACTTTGCTATTTCGATAATGTCTTTTTCAAAAGATTTTATTTTCTCTAAATTAATATCGTCTAAAAAACCTTTCACTCCAGTAAAAACGGATATAACTTGTTCAGCAACGGTCATCGGTGAATACTGATCTTGTTTTAATAGCTCTGTTAATTTTGCACCACGATTTAATAATTGTTGAGTTGAAGCATCTAAATCTGAACCAAACTGAGCGAAAGCAGCCATTTCTCTATATTGAGCTAACTCCAATTTTATAGATCCAGCCACTTTTTTCATAGCTTTAGTCTGAGCAGCAGAACCAACTCGAGAAACTGACAAACCAACGTTTACTGCTGGTCTTATCCCTTGATTGAAAAGTTCAGTTTCTAGAAATATTTGACCATCAGTAATTGAAATAACATTTGTTGGTATATAAGCTGAAACGTCGCCAGCTTGCGTTTCAATAATTGGCAAAGCTGTAAGAGATCCTCCTCCATTTTTATCGCTAAGTTTAGCAGCACGTTCCAATAATCTACTGTGTAAATAAAATACATCACCAGGATAGGCTTCTCGTCCAGGAGGTCTTCTCAACAATAGAGACATTTGTCGGTAGGCAACAGCTTGTTTTGATAAATCATCATAAACTATTAATGCGTGCATGCCGTTGTCCCTAAAATACTCACCTATAGTACATCCTGTATAAGGAGCTAAGAATTGTAATGGAGCAGAGTCTGAAGCTGTAGCTGCTACAATTGTTGTATATTTTAATGCACCAGCTTCTTCTAAAGTTTTTGTTATTTGAGCTACTGTTGAACGTTTTTGACCTATTGCAACATAAACACAATACAATTTTTTCTTTTCATCCGACGACTCGTTGATTTTTTTTTGATTAATAATCGCATCTATTGCTACTGCTGTTTTACCTGTCTGCCTATCTCCAATTATTAATTCTCTTTGGCCTCTGCCTATAGGTATGAGTGAGTCAATTGATTTTAAACCTGTTTGCATTGGCTCGTTTACAGATTGTCTTGGAATAATACCAGGAGCTTTTACTTCTACCCGCTTTCTATTTTTAGCTGAAAGTGAACCTTTACCATCAATAGGGTTTCCAAGTCCATCAACCACTCTACCAAGCAGTTCTTTGCCTACTGGTACATCAACTATTGCATTAGTTCTCTTTATGGTGTCTCCTTCTTTTATATTTCTATCATCTCCAAAAATAACAACGCCCACGTTATCGTTTTCTAAATTTAATGCCATGCCTTTAGAATTATCCTCAAATTCAACCATCTCGCCTGCTTGAACATTGTCTAATCCATACACCCGAGCTATTCCGTCTCCTACTGATAAAACTTTGCCAATTTCTGAAACTTCAGCTTTCTCACCAAAATTCTTTATTTGATCTTTTAATAGTTTTGTTATTTCTGATGGATTAACAGTCATTTTAATTTTCCAACATCATTTGTTCGTATTTTTTTAATTTACTTTTAATAGATGTATCAATCATAAAACTTCCAAGTTGTAATTTTAAACCTCCAATTAATTCTTTATCTACTTTAAAGTCAAATTTTAAGATTGAACCCGTTGTCTCCGATAGTTCTTTACTTATTTTATCTATCTCTATCTGAGAAAGATCTTTTGATGAGATTAATGAAGCTTTAAGTTCACCTCTTTTTTTTAAGCATAACTTTAAAAAACTTTCAGAAATTTTTTGTATAAAGAAAATTCTTCTCTTTTCTATAAGTAATAAAAAAAAATTTCTTAAGTTTTTAGAAAATCCTAATTTCTCTGCCAATATATTTATTAACATAATTTGCTGGTCAGGGCTTTGAGTGGGGTTTTTAATAAAATTTTCGATGTCTGAACTCGATGCCAATATAGATAAAAAATTTTTTAGATCACTCTCTGCTTTGTCAAGTTCCGAAGACTCTTGAGAAACTTCAAACAAAGCGCGTGAATACCTCTCTGCAGTTTCAGTTGAGAAAGATTTTTTTGCATTCATTTTCAGTTATTAGAATTGATGGTGAATTTATTCGATGGTCGTATCACAAGAGAATATTTTGATCAAGTTACCAATTTTGAATTTAAGCAAAATTTATCGGATCCACATCAACCGTAAGTTTTATTTTTGATGAGATTTTAAGCCCATTTAAGACATTTGAGATTTTTTTTTGCATTAAAAAACGATTATTAAACCTTATTAATAACCTAGACCTAAAATTTTTTCTTACTTTAAGTAGGGGGGAGTCAATTGGACCTAACACTTCAAGGTCTTGTATCTTTTTTAGCTTAATCTTAATTTCTTGTGCGCCCCGCAAACTAAGATTTCGATTTTTTGAAGATATAATTACTGCAATTAATCTAATAAATGGAGGTAATTTATTCTTTCTTCTTAGATCAAGTTCATTTTGAAGAAGTTTTTCTGACTCATTTTTAATTAGTTGATTTAGTATTAAATCTTGAGGTGCTAAAGTTTGATAAATTATTAATGACTTTGAACTGAATCTTCCAGCTCTACCACTTAATTGTTGATATAATTGAATGTTTTTTTCTGTTGATCTTAAATCATAACCTCTTCCAGAAAAATCAGCATCAACCACAACAATACAATTTAATTTTGGAAAATTAAAACCTTTAGAAATCATTTGAGTGCCAATTAAAATATCAATTTTGTTATCATTTATTTCTTCAAAAAAAATTTTTGTTTTTTTTTTGTTTTGAGATAGTCACTCGAAAAAATACGAGTTATCTTATTTGGAAAAATTTCTTTCACTTCTTCAAAGATTTTTTCTACTCCTGGACCGTACATCACAAATTCACACCTTCCTTTAGAATTACATTTTATATCTATTTCTTTCTCAAAAGAACAATGATGACAAATAGCTTTATTTTTAATTTTGTGAAAAGTTAAATATAATGAACAATTAGAACAAGCTTGTTTGTATCCACATTTTTTACAAATTAGATAGGGAGCAAAACCTCTTCTGTTCAAGAAAAATAATACCTGCTCATCTTTATCTAAATATGTTTTAACTATATTTGTTGTTTCTTTTGCAATAAATTTATTTTTACTTTTATTAATGTTTAAATTAATAATATTTGTCTCTGGAAGAGGATAATTATTAAACCTTTTAAAAATTTTAACATGTCTGTATTTTTTGCTACAAATGTTATTATATGTTTCTATAGAAGGAACAGAAGTTACTAGATGTATTGGAATTTTTTCAAAATTCGCTCTGGAGATAGCCATATCTCTGGCGTTGTAAATGACACCCTCGTCTTGTTTGTAGGAACTATCATGTTCTTCATCTACAATGATTATTCCTAACTTCTTAAAAGGTAGTAGTAAAGCTGATCTGGCTCCTATTAGTATCTTTATTTCATTTTTAATTATTCCATTCCATATTGCCCTTTTTTGTTTCGAAGTAATTTTTGAATGCCATATTGCTGGCTCGAAACCGAAAAAATCCTCAAATCTTGATTTAAAATCGTTTGTTAAAAATATTTCCGGTAAAAGAACTAAAGCTTGATTATTTTCATCAATTATCTTTTTAATTCTTTGAAAATAAACTAGTGTTTTTCCTGATCCTGTAGTTCCTTGTAAAACCGATACATCAAATTTATTATTTATTTTCTCAAGATACTTAAGTGCTTTTTCTTGTTCACTATTTAATTTATATTTTTTTACTTTGGTTTTTTTAACTTTGAGAGAATCATCTTTTATTCTGATAAAATTATCTGTGCTCCCAATTACCATTTTTAAAACAAGCCCTATTGGAACCATGTTATAAGTCGAAAACCACTCAATAAAATCGACCAGCCTATTGTTTATTTTATAACCTGTATTCTTTTTTATATCTTTAATCTTAATATTTTCTGGCTCTGTAAATTTATTTTTCCAAATCACACCGATTTCATTTTTAGAACCAAACGGCACCTCTACTATATCTCCTATCTTGTTTTCCCCTTTCGTATTGTAAGTAAATGGAAAATTAAAAACTTTTGGCAACAAAACTTGTGCTTTCATAAGATAATAGTATTTGAATTTTTTTTAATTAAAAATGAATTGGTCTTTTATCAACAGCTAATGCTGCTTCTTTTATTGCCTCTGTATGAGTTGGATGCGCATGACATGTTCTAGCAATATCTTCTGCACTAGCTCCAAATTCCATAGCTAAAGCCATTTCTGCTATCATATCACCACAATGAGGGCCGATTATATGAACACCCAAAACTTTATCGGTTTTACTATCTGCTAATATCTTTACAAAGCCTTCCGTCTCATTATTCACTTTTGCTCTCGAGTTTGCTAAAAAAGGGAATTTTCCTACCTTATAAGATTTATTTTCTTTTTTTAAATCTTCTTCTGTTTTTCCAACTGCAGCTACTTCTGGTGATGTGTAAATTACTCCAGGAATAACATCATAATTAACATGTCCAGCCTGGCCTGCTAAAATTTCAGCTACTGCAATTCCTTCTTCTTCTGCTTTATGTGCAAGCATTGGGCCTTTAATGACATCGCCTATAGCATAAATATTTTTGACAGAGGTTTGTAATTTGTCATTAACCTCTATTCTGCCTTTGGCATCTTTTTTTATACCAATTTTTGATAAATTAAGGCCCTCTGTATATGGTTTTCTTCCAACCGATACCAGCACCTTATCAAATTCAGAGGTTTCATCCTTAGAGTTTTTTATATCTGTGTAATTTATTATTACTCCATTAGTTGAATTGTTAACAGAATTGACCTTTGAACCCATTTTAAATTTAATTCCCTGTTTAATTAAAATTTTTTTGAATTCTTTAGATATTTCTTCATCCATTCCTGGTGTTATATTTTCTAAATATTCTATTACAGTTACTTCTGATCCGAGTCTAGACCACACAGATCCCATTTCTAAACCTATATAACCTCCACCGATTACAGCTAATTTTTTTGGAACTTTGTTCAGTGATAAGGCGCCGGTTGAGGAAATTATATTTTTTTCATCAATATTTATTCCAGGTAAAGAAGATACTGTTGAGCCTGTAGCTATAACAATATTTTTTGCATTATAATTTGTTTTTTTATCATCATTATAAACAATAATATCATTTTGAGAAAACAAAACACCCTTTCCTCTTATATATGTGACTTTATTTTTTTTAAATAAAAACTCTACACCTTTAGTTAGAACTTGAACTGACTTATTTTTATTTGACATCATCTTTTCAATATTAAGTTTGATGCCATTAATTTCTATTCCTTGATGATTGAAATCTTTCTTTGCTTTATAAAAATTTTCAGATAAATTAAGTAA
>MDSZ01158481.1_pt1 | contig 10819 bp, 9 predicted proteins | sample 811201 | NCBI WGS metagenome assembly MDSZ01 (sample SAMN05326647, study PRJNA326480) | marine metagenome | isolation source: seawater | place: Indian Ocean: North | collected 2010
AGGCGCGGAAAAACGTCGGGCCCGTGCGACAGGATGACGGGCGCGCCGCCGATCCGCGCCATCGCCGCCAGCGTACCGTCGATCGCGGGCTTGCGGGTGTAGATATCCTTCAGCCCGCCGATCGCCAGCGGCCCGCGCCGCACCGCGCCATCCTGCAACAGCGTGATGCCGACCGTGTGGAACGCCGCCTGCCAGTCGCTCGCGCTCAAGGCCCGGCGGTTCTGCTTGCTGCGGCTGTCATGATTGCCCAGCACCGCCACCACCCCCATCGGCGCGCGCAGCGCGGCAAAGGGGGCGATGCTGGCGCGCGCATCATAGATGGCCGCGCCCTTGTCATCGCCGATATAATCACCGCCCAGCAGGATGAGGTCGGGTCGCAGCGCGTTGATCTGGCGCACGATCCGCGCCATGCGCTGCGGGCTGTTGTCCGGGCCGGACAGATGCGTGTCGGTCAGCAGTGCGACGGTGACGGGGCGCTGTGCCGCACCGGGCGGATAGGGCAATATCACCTCCGCCCGCCGCACCACCGGCATCGCACGGGCATTGTGGATCAACCACAAGGCAAAGCCGACGCCCAGCACCAGCAACGCCGCCAGCCCCAGGAGCAATTTGCGGATCACGGGCGATGCGCACTCAAGGGCGCTGCTTCTTCGCCTGCATCCTCTCGCGGAAGCGGGCCGCCCAGCCGGTCTTGCCGACCTGTTCGGGCCGGACGAGGCAGAGCGAATCCGGCTCCACCGGACGGGTCACCACGCTGCCGGCCGCGACGATCGCGCCCGCGCCGATGCTGGCCGGCGCGACCAGCGCGCTGTTGGAGCCGATGAACGCACCCGCGCCGATCTCCGTCCGATATTTGAAATAGCCATCATAATTGCAGGTGATGGTACCCGCGCCGATATTGGCCCCCGCCCCCACGCTGGCGTCGCCGATATAGGACAGGTGATTGGCCTTGGCCCCTTCACCCAGCGTAGCCTGCTTGATCTCGACGAAATTGCCGACCTTGGCCTTTGCGCCGATCTGCGCGCCCGGACGCAGCCGCGCATAGGGGCCGACGGCCGCGCCGCTGTCGACGCTGGCCCCTTCCAGATGGGAAAAGGCGTGGATGATGACGTTGTCGGCAATGGTGACGCCGGGGCCGAAGACGACATTGGGCTCCACCACCACGTCGCGACCCAACAGCGTATCATGCGAGAAGAAGACGGTTTCGGGCGCGACCAGCGTCACGCCTTCGCGCATCGCATCGGCCCGGCGGCGCGCCTGCCACAGCGCCTCCACCCCGGCCAGTTCGGCGCGGCTGTTGACGCCCGCCACTTCCCACGCGTCGGTTTCGATCACCGCGCTCTGGCCGCCGGGCAGCATGACGATGTCGGGCAGATAATATTCGCCCGCTGCATTGTCGTTGCCGATCGCGTCGAGCAGCACGAACAGGTCGGTCGATCGCACTGCCATCAGGCCGCTGTTGCAAAGGGTGACGGCGCGCTCGGCTTCATCGGCGTCCTTATATTCCACCATTTTTTCGATGATGCCCTGCCCGTCGGCGATGATGCGGCCATAGGCCGCCGCATTGTCGGGACGAAAGCCCAGCACCACGGCGCGCGGCTCGTCGCCCCGGTTGAGCCGATCCAGCATGGCGCGCATCGTGTCGGCGCACACCAGCGGGACGTCGCCATAAAGGATCAGCACATCGCCCGCGAAACCCGCCAGCGCGTCATGCGCCTGCGCGACCGCATGGCCGGTGCCCAGCTGCTGGTCCTGCACGGCGACAACCGCGCCGGTGCCTTCGACCGCACGCTCGACCTGATCCCGGCCCGCGCCCACGACCACCACCTGCCGTTGCGGCGACAATTGCGCCGCGCTCGCCAGCAGATGCAGCAGCATCGGCCGCCCGGCCACCGGGTGCAGCACCTTGTGCAGCGACGATTTCATCCGCGTCCCCTGCCCGGCGGCAAGGATGATGACGGCAAGCGGGCGAGCGGCGGAACTGGTCACGATGATTTCCCGATGATTGGCCTGTGCTGGGCGCTCTGTGCCATGTTTGCCTTGCCTTTGCCACCGCGCACGCGGCATGGAACGCGGCCATGAACAGCATTCCCTTCGATATTGTCGGCTTTGACCTGGACGGCACGTTGATCGACACCAGTGGCGACCTGGCCGCCGCGGTCAACCATGCGATCGGCACCATCGGCCGCGATCCCTTCCCTGCGGCCGACATCCGCCCCTTCGTCGGCAAGGGCGCGCGGGTGATGCTGCAACGCGCGCTGGATGCGTCGGGGGGCTGTGACGCGGCGATGCTGGCCGATTTGTTGCCCATATTGCTCGACCATTATGCGCAGAATCTGGCGATCCATTCCGTGCCTTATCCCGGCGCGGTCCAGGCGCTCGACGCGCTGGCGCAGCGGGGCGTGCGGCTCGCCATCTGCACCAACAAGGCGGAGCGGTTCACCATTCCCCTGATGCGGCAGATCGGCCTCCATGACCGGTTCGCGGCGATCGTCAGCGGCGACACCGTCGGTGTATCCAAGCCCGACCCCGCGCCCATCCGGGCGATGATCGAGCGCGCGGGCGGCGGCCGCGCCATCTTCGTCGGCGACACGATCAACGACATTGCCGGTGCGCGCAACGCAGGCATCGCCAATATCGCGGTCGGCTTCGGTTTTCTGGACGGGCCGGTGGAGCAACTGGAGGCGGATGCGGTGATCGCGCATTTCGACGAGCTGGTGCCGCTGCTGGAACGCTGGCCGGGATGAGGCCGCGGGCATGACGCTGCGCCTGGAGCACGATGGGCCGATCGCGCGCCTGCTGATCGACCGGCCCGCGCGCCGCAACGCGATGACGCAGGCGATGTGGGAGGATGCGCCGCGCCTCGTCGCGCAAGCCATGGCCGACGATACGGTGCGCGTGCTGATCCTCGCCTCCGCCACGCCCGGCCTGTTCTGCGCCGGCGCGGATATCGACGAATTTGCCCGCTGCGCGGTCGATCCCGACTGGCGCATCGCCAATCAGGTCGCGATCCGTTCCACCCAATATGCGCTGGCGCATGCCGACAAGCCGGTGATCGCCGCGATCGGCGGGGATTGCATAGGCGGTGGTTGCGGCATGGCGATCGCCTGCGACCTGCGCATCTCTGCGCCCGCCGCGCGGCTGGGCATCACGCCCGCGAAACTGGGCATCGTCTATTCGCTGTTCGACACGAAATTGCTGGTCGACCTGGTGGGGCCAGCGCGGGCCAAGCGCATCCTTTTCACCGGCGCGCTGCACGATGCGCAGACGGCGCTGGCGATCGGCCTGATCGACGAGATCGCGCCCGATCCGCTTGCCGCCGCCGATGCGATCGCCCGCGCGATCGCCGCCAATGCCCAGCACAGCGTGCGATCCGCCAAGGCGATCATCCGCCGCATCCTCGACGGCCAGGCCGACGACGACGATGCCACATTATCGCTGTTCCGCGACGCCTTCACCCTGCCCGACTTCACCGAAGGCGCCGCCGCCTTCCGTGAAAAACGCCGCCCGAATTTTTGAGCTGGGGCTATCCCCCTACGGCTTCCGCACGTGCGATGAGCGCCCTGGCTTGTTCGACGTGCATGGTTTCGATCATGCGGCCTTCGAAGCGTTCGGCGCCGCCGGTGGCGGCTTCGATCAGGCGGCGGGCGTCGGCCAGGGCCTGGGCGTCTGGGCCGAACACCTGATTGGCGACCGGGACCTGCGCGGGGTGGATCAGCGTTTTGCCATCAAAGCCCAGCGCATGACCCTCGGCGCATTCCGCTTCCAGACCCGCTTCATCGTCCAGCCGGTTGAACACGCCGTCGAACACCGCGATGCCCGCCGCCCGGGCGGCGAGCACCACCGTCTGCATCGCAAGGCCTAGGCCCGCGCGCCCGGCATTGTCGGGAAGGCCAAGGTCGCGGCGCAGGTCGTTATTGCCCATGAACAGCCCGGCGCAGCCTTCGCCCGCGGCGATGGCATTGGCCGCCAGCACGCCACGCGCGCTTTCGATCATCGCGATCACCGGCTTTTGACTGACGGAAAAGACATCCTTGACCTGCTTGGGATGTTCGACCTTGGGCAGCACCACATAGTCGGCCGCCGTGCCCTTGAGCGCGATCATCTCGCGCCCATGGGTGGCCGCCCCCTCGATATTGATGCGCACGGCGGCAAGCCTTGTTCCAAAACCTTCGCCGAGCGCTTCGAGCGCCTGGTCCAGCGCCTCTGCCTTGCGGTCATCGGCCACGGCATCCTCCAGGTCCAGGATCACCATGTCGCACGGCAAGGTGCGCGCCTTGGCGATGGCGCGCGGGTTGGATGCGGGCAGGAACAGCAGCGAACGGGCGTGGCGCAGCAACATGGGGCTTACTCTCCTTTGCGGTCGGTTTGACTTTCCTCGTTAACGAAACGGGCGCATGATCCAAGCCCGACGTGCCCCTTCATGGAAAATGGAAGCGCCATGCTGACCACCTTTGCCCTGACACTGACCGGCCTTGTGCTCTTCTACCTTGCCGTCAGCGTGAAGGTCGTGCGGCAAGGCTATCAATATACGATCGAACGCTTCGGACGGTTCACGGAGGTCGCCCGCCCCGGCCTCAATTTCTACCCCGCCTTCTTCTACGCGGTGGGCCGCAAGATCAACATGATGGAGCAGGTTGTCGATATTCCGGGGCAGGAAATCATCACCAAGGACAATGCCATGGTGTCGGTCGACGGCGTGGTCTTCTTCCAGGTGCTGGACGCGGCCAAGGCAGCCTATGAGGTGAGCGAACTCTATGTCGCGATCATGCAACTGGCGACGACCAACCTGCGCACGGTGATGGGGTCGATGGATCTTGACGAGACATTGTCCAAGCGCGACGAGATCAACGCGCGGCTGCTGTCCGTCGTCGATCATGCGACCAACAGCTGGGGCATCAAGATCACGCGCGTCGAACTGAAGGATATTCGCCCGCCCGCCGATATCGTCAACGCGATGGGCCGACAGATGAAGGCGGAGCGCGAGAAGCGCGCGCTGATCCTGGAATCCGAAGGCCTGCGCGCATCGGAAATCCTGAAGGCCGAGGGCGCGAAGCAAAGCCAGATCCTCGAAGCCGAGGGCCGTCGCGAGGCCGCCTTCCGCGACGCCGAGGCGCGCGAGCGCGAGGCCGAGGCGGAGGCCAAGGCGACGCAGATGGTGTCGGACGCGATTTCGTCGGGCAATCCGCAGGCGCTCAACTATTTCATCGCGCAGAAATATACCGAGGCGGTGCAGCAATTTGCAACGTCGCCCAATGCCAAGACGATCCTGTTCCCGGTGGAAGCGACGCAGCTGATCGGGACGCTGGGCGGCATCGGCCAGCTTGCCAAGGACGCGCTGGGCACCGATGGCCAGCCCATTCCCACCCCGCCCGCGCCGCCGCGTCGCGGCCCGTTCGGCCAGAGCCAGGGGTAAGGGCGATGGCGCGTGACGGCGGCAGGAGGGAGCGGGCATGACCGACTGGATCGCCATGATGGAGGATCATTGGGCCTGGCTGGTGTTCGCCGCGCTGCTCGGCATCGGCGAAGTGCTGATCCCCGGCGTGTTCCTGATCTGGATCGCGATCGCCGCGGCGATCACCGGGCTTGCCGCGCTGGCGCTGCCGATCGGCCTGCCGCTGCAATTGCTGTTGTTCGCGGCGCTCAGCATCGTGGCGGTCTATGCCGGGCGGCGCTGGTATGTCGACCATCCGGTCGCTTCCACCGATCCCCTGCTCAATGACCGCGCCGCCCGGCTGATCGGCGAGACGGTCAGCGTGGTGGAACCGATCAGCGGCGGCGAGGGCCGGGTGCGCGTGGGCGACAGCGTCTGGACCGCGCGCGGCCCCGACGCCCCCGCCGGCGCCCGCGTCCGCATCATCCGCGCGGAAGGCGCGACCTTGTGGGTAGAGGGGGCCTAAAGCGCCTTCATTCTATCGTCACGCCCACCACCTGCCAGCCTGCATCGCCCTGTTCCAGCGTGACGGTTTCGACCGCGTTCGGCTTGGCGGCGAAATCGGTGCGGAATTTGATGACGGTGTAGCCGGCCGGTGGGGCGGGCAGTTCCTGTTGGCTCAGGAACTGGCGGGAGGATACCGCGCCCAGCGGTACGCGCACCTCGTCCGAGACGGAAGCCCAGACCTGCGGCGTGTTGAGCTTGCGGAAAGCGGGTCCGAACAGGCGATAGCTCTCGTCCCAGCGGCCGGCGTCGACCAGCGTCAGGAAATCGCGCGCCTTCTGCACCAGTTCGGCATCTTGCGGCGCCTGCGCCTGGGTCGCGGCCGGCTGCGTCGTCGCACCATCGGGGGAAAGGGTCGTCATGGCGAGCAGGCCAAGGATAAGGGTCATGAGCATCACTCCTGTCAGGATCATGGGCAGGCGGGTTGCCCGCCCCGCGCCGTCCATCGGCGCTGCCTGCTCATCCCCCGGCGCGCGCGCCGCGTCGTCCCCGATTTCGCTGTCCCCCAGATTTTCGGGGACGCGCGACGCTGCGCCCTCCCCCTCCACATCCAGCAGCAACCGCGCGGCTTCCCGGCTGCTCGATACCGCCAGCTTGCGCCGCGCGTCGCGCAGCCGTTCGTTGATGGTGTGAACCGACAGGCCCAGGCTGCGCGCGATCGACTTGGCGTCATGCCCGCGCACCATCAGGCGCAGCGTCTGCTTCTCCTTTTCAGTGAGGGCCAGAACGGCTTCTTCCACGCGGCTGCTCATGGCGATCATGCCTAGGGCCCCTGCCCAGGCGCAGCCACCCCAAAAAATTGGGGTCATGCCGCCGCCCGCGCCGGGAATGGCCTCCGTTCGCCTCACCGGGCGCTCGCATGACCGGCAGACTGGCGCGCGCCGCGTCGTTCATTCATCAATCGGCAATATTCGCCGGAACAGGCAGGACGGGCTTATTCAAGAGGATGGAGGATCACCCATGTCTATCACGTCAAAGGGAGGCGCCGCGCTGCTGGCATGTGCGTTGCTTACCGGGCCGATGGCGAGCCCGCTGGCAGCGCAGGACGCGCCGCCGGCCGACCTGTCGGCCACGATTACCGAACCCGAGCCGGCCCCTGCCGAAGCGGTCAAGGGACCGACGATCGAAGGCTTCATCTCCGCGCGCAGCGGCGACCAAATGCAGGTCACAGGCGAGGATGGCGCGAACAATGTCGTGGCCATCGGGGAAGCGACCGTGGTGCGCGCGAGCGGCGGCTTCCTTGGGCTGGGCCGCGAAACGCTGGGGCCGGACGCGCTGCTGAACGGTCTGCCCGTCAGCGTCGAAACGGTGCAGGGCGCGCAGGGGCTGGTCGCAACGCGCATCGCGCTCAAGAACAAGGACCTCAAGACCGCGTCGATGATCCGCAACGGTACGGCGCAGGGCTTTGCCGAACAGAGCGCCGCGACCGAGGCGCTGCGCGGGCGGGTTGCCGATATCGACCAATATAATGTGAAGGCGACCACCAACGTCAATTTCGACACCGGCAAAACCGCATTGTCGCCCCAGGCCAAGAGCGATCTGTGCGCCACGGCGGCCAGCGCCGAACAGATGGACAACGCCCTGCTGCTGGTCGTGGGCTATACCGATTCGACCGGGCCAGAGGAGTATAACCAGACGCTGAGCGAGAAGCGTGCGGGACGGGGGGTCAATTATCTGCAACAGCATTGCAACTGGAAACCCTATCGCATGCTGACGCCGACCGGCATGTCGGAAGCCCAGCCGATCGCCAGCAACGACACCGCGCAGGGCAAGGCCGAAAACCGCCGCGTGTCCGTCAACATCCTGGTCAGCAAGGGGCTGGACGGGATGTAGGACCCGACCGTGGCTGAAGGCGCGCGGCGTGGGTTCAGGCCCCGCCGCGTTCCTTGACCCAAGCATCGACATTGGCGGCGAGCACGGTCATCGGCACGCCGCCGCCCTTCACCACCATGTCGTTGAACAGGCGAAAGTCGAACCGGTCGCCCAGCGCCCGTTGCGCGTCCCCGCGCAGCCGTACGATTTCGCCATGGCCGACCTTGTAGCCGCAGGCCTGGCCCGGCCATGCGCAATAGCGGTCGACTTCGCCCTGCACATCCTCCAGCGTCGATCCGTTGGTGCTGGCAAACCATTGGATCGCCTGATCGCGCGTCCAGCGTTTGGCGTGCAGGCCGGTGTCTACCACCAGCCGGCAACAGCGATAGGCGATCGACTGGAGATAACCCAGCCGCCCGGCGACATCGCCATCATAGACGCCCAGCTCATCGCCCAGCTGCTCGGCATAGAGCGCCCAGCCCTCGCTATAGGCGTTGAACGCCAGCAGCGATCGGATCAGCGGCAGTTTATAGGTATATTCGCCCTGCCAGATATGGCCCGGTATCCCTTCATGATAACAGAGCGTCGGCAGGCTGTAGCGCGGCCAGATGCCGGTATCGCGCAGGTTGATATAATAGTTGCCCGGCACGCTGCCGTCGATGGAGCCGGCCCCGGCATAGGCGCCCGGCGCGCCCGCCTCTATCTCCACCGGCACGCGCTTGACGATCAGCTTGGCCGGCACCAGCGTCGCAAAGGCGCGGGGCAGCCGGGTGCGGATGTCGGCGAGCCGCCCGTCGATATAGGACAGGATCTGCGCCCGGCCTGCATCGTCATTGGGGAAGAGGTAGCGCGGGTCCTTCCCCATGGCGGTCATGCGTTCGCCCACCGTACCCTTGGTCATGCCCAGCCCCTTGAGCAGGCCGTCCATCTGCCCTTGCAGCGCGGCGAGCTGGTCAAGGCCAAGGCTGTGCACCTCATCAGGGGTCATGCGCGTCGTCGTGCCCGCGCGCAGCACCCAGCGATAATAGTCCTCGCCTTGCGGCAGTTTCCATACCCCCGCGTCCATCGTCGCGCCCTGACGCTGGCGCTGAAGTTCGGCGCGCTGGCGGGCGAGCGCGGGCGCGACCTTGTCGCGCACGATCGCCTGCGCGCGCGCGGCATGGTCCCCCGGCACGTCCTGCGTACGGCGGGCCAGCGAGGCGACGGTCACCCATTGGTCGATGGGCTGCGCCTCCACCCGCGCCATCTGCCCCAGCGTCTTGTCGAGCAGGAAGGCGGGCGCGACGACGCCGATGCCCGCGTCATGGCGCAGGCGCTGCGTTTCGCCATCCAGATTGGCGGCATAGGCCTCCAGCCGGGACAGATAGGCGTCCGCGTCGGCGGCATTGCCGATCTTGTGGTTGGAATCGAGGAAGTCGGGGGTTTCGACGAAGCTGCCGGTATTCTGTGCCACCGCATAAGGGCTGTTGCGGTAGGACCAGTTGCTGTTCATCATCGCCATATCGCCGAACGGGAAGGCGAAACCGTCCGCCGCAAGTTCGTGCGACGTGCGCACCACCTCCACATCGGTGCGGGTCGCGGGCGACAGCGCATTGAGGTCGATCGCGCGCAGCCGCGCCAGCCGGTCGCGCACATGGGCGGCGATGCGCGCTTGGCCTGCCGGGCTCTTGTCGCCCAACCGCGCCTTGAGCGGCGCGCGCGCGCCGGTGTCGATGCCAAGGCCGCTGGCGGTTTCCGGCGCATCGACCAGCATCGCTTCGGCCATCTGCGCCAGCAGCGCCTCGGCCTGCGCGTCCGCGGCGGTGGCGGCGCGCGCACGGGGCGGCAGGGCGGACAGGGCCAGCGCACTGGCGCCGGAGGCTAGCAGGTCGCGGCGAGTGATATGCATGGGAAAACGGTCTCCGGCGTGGCTGGTTATCGCCCGCTTTGGCATAGTCGCCGCAAAATTCGATATCTTATTTGACTGTCAGGCCGATGGCGCGTCGTCAGGATCATCCTGACCCGTCAGTTTCCAGCGGCGCAGCAGCGGCGGCATGGTCAGCCCCTGGAGGAAGATCGAAAAGGCCACCACGCCGAACGCCAGCACGATGATCTGTCCACGCTCCGGCACGCTTTCCGGCACCGCCAGCGCCAGCGCAAGCCCCACCGCGCCGCGCAGCCCGCCCCACAGCAGCACATGCTGATACGGACCGGGGAGGCGCAGACGGGTCGGACGGAACAGCAGGGCGATGGGGTAGACCGCCGCCGCGCGGCCGACCAGCGTCAGCGCGATGACCACGGCCAGCGCGCCGGACACCAGCGCAAGCGGCTGATGCGCCTCATGACTGCCGATCATCAGGAACAGCAGCGAATTGGCAAGGAAGGCGGCATATTCCCAAAAGCCGAGCACATGGCCGCGCCCATTTTCGGAAATGGCGCGCCGCCAACCCAGATTGCCGACAATGACCCCGGCGACCAGCGCAGCGAACACACCCGATGCGCCCAGATGTTCGGCCAGCAGGAAACTGCCCCAGGCGATGACCGTCGTCAGCGTGATTTCGACCAGATGATCCTCCGTGCGCCCAGCCAGTTTCAGGAGGACGAAGGCGACGGTTCCGCCCGACGCGATCCCGCCCAACACCGTCCAGGCAAGCGCGCCCGCCGCTGCGACAGGGGTCAGCGCGCCGCCGCCCGCCAACCCCAGAAGGATCGAAAAGCCCACGGCGGCGACGCCGTCATTGAGCAGACTTTCGGACTCGACCACCATCCCCAGGCGCGGCTCAGCCCGCATCTCCTTGAAGGCGGCGATGACGGACACCGGGTCGGTCGCGGCGATCAACACGCCGAAAAAAGCCGCGCCCAGCCAGCTCCATCCGAGCAACCAGTGAAGGCCGCCCGCCACCACCGAGGCGGAAATGGCGACGCCCAGAAAGGCGAGCGTGATCGTCAGCGGCAGTTGATCGCGCAGCCGCTTCCAGGGCATTTGCAACGCCGCCTCGAAGATCAGCGGCGGCAGGAAGATGTTGAAGATCAGTTCGCGCGACAGCGGCAGGTCGATGCCGATCGGCAGCAGCGCCAGCACGATGCCCG
>MDSZ01189151.1_pt1 | contig 10819 bp, 6 predicted proteins | sample 811201 | NCBI WGS metagenome assembly MDSZ01 (sample SAMN05326647, study PRJNA326480) | marine metagenome | isolation source: seawater | place: Indian Ocean: North | collected 2010
CACGCAGTACTATATATAGTAGTGGATATTAATTCTCTGTCAAGCCTATAACTTGTCCTGTTTGTGATTTAGCTGCACCAGCTACAGCAGAACCTTCAGACAAAGATTGAGCTGCAATAGCTTTTATTTCTCCTGAAACAAGTTCGTTACCGAATAAACTTTCATCTAACATAGTAGATACTTTACCTAGGTTTGTATCTCTACCATACTTTCTAGATAACCTACCGTACAATCTTGCACTAGTACTAGCTTGTGTAAATAGTTTCTCTGCTTGTGATGTCTGTACACCTGCACCTATATACTTTTCTATAGTACCTAAGTCTATAGCTTCACCAACAGTACCTGTATATATAGCACCTAGTTCTGATGCATTTAATCTACCTGACAATATATCATTATTTATATTAGGGTCAATAGCTAAAGCTAATATACTATCAGTATCCATAGAGACAGTAGAACCAGTTTCTGCACTAAAGTATTCATTGTATTGGTTAATAATACTTTGCTTTAATTCCTCATCTACTTCTTTTATTAAGTCATAAGCAGTACCTATTCTAGTTCTGTATACTTCAGCAGATACATTATTAGCTACTAATGTAGCCCATACTTCTTTACCTTTTGCACTAGCATAACCGCCTAGTGAATACTCAGTAAGAGTTGTCAATGTACTTTCTAAACCTGAAATGTATTCAGCTTCAGTCATTTTTAATGCACCTGTTTCAGGGTCAACTATATTTTTAAATACCCTCTTGTATGCGTCTGCACTTTCTCCAAATCTCATTTCAGCTAATGCTACAGTTGCACTACCATCACTATCTATATATCCTTTGATATAGCTATCTACTAATTTATTAGCATCTGAACCTGCATATTTTTGTAACCAAGGTACTAACTTAAATGCTTCTGCTCTAGTTAAAGACACTCCATCTGTAGCTGTTGAAGTATCGTCAGTAGTTCGTGGTTGACCATATGATTCGTTATCGTGCAAGTTTTTAGATATAGCTACACCGCCAGCATCTAATAAGCTTTTTAATACTTCTTCATCCTTAGTACTTGTATATTTACCGTCACCTGTAAATACAAATATTTCCCCATCAACTCTTAAACCTCTGTTAATAGAATTATTAGTTAAAAATGCATCTGATATTTTCATCTAATTACAGGTCCTCCTAATGCTCCTTGTAGTGTTGTTGCTATATCTCTCATAAATTTATCATTTCCTTCTGAGTACGCTTGGTTTCTATAAGCTTTCTTAGCTTCTGTATAGCTTAATCCTAAACTGTCTAGCCACTGTGTACTAGTTTCATCTACACTTTCTCCAAATATTTGTTCATAGCTTTGTCTATATGGACCTGTTACTAATGAATAATTTAAACCTTTATTAGCAAATCTTTCAAATCTTATATCATTATCAAACAAATTTTGAAACGCTGCTAGTCCAGCATTCTCATCTCTTGCATATAAAGATATTAATTTTTTCTTTTCATCTGAACTTAATGCATTATACATCCCAATACCTATATAATTTATTAATGATTGCTTACCTCTTTGTGAAGACTTGTAAGTATCTAAGTCAATGTGAGGTGTAAAGTTAGTAGCGTTATTTATTTCATTTGCTAAATCTGTAAAGTCATTGTAGTACAGACTATCTTTTGCTACTTCATATCCATCTATTCCTAAGAAGCTACCAAGGAAATCTGCAAATTGGTCTGTGTCTGCATACTTACCTCTCATCATTACTTGAACTATATCTGTATATAATTCAGAGTTTTCTTTTTTAAATACATCTGCATTAATTCCTATTTCACCTAATGCAGTATCTACTGAATTACTTACACTTGTTTCTAATTTAGTAAAAGCTTTATTAGTTTGTTCTTCACCATTAATAATTACTTTGTCAGGATTATTGACATCCATAGCAGACAAAGTAGCATTTAAATAATCTATTGACAATCCTGTCCATCCAGAATTTAATCCTGATTTATTTAATTGTTCTTGTGTAATTTCTGAACCAGAAGTTACTGATTGTAAAAACAAAGTTAAACCTGGATATTGTCCATTTATTTCATTAAACAACCAAGGATAATTTTTTCTTAACTCTCCCATTGTTTCAGAAATATAATTACCAAGATTAAAACCTTGTGGTGTATTAACTAAGTTTAAACTTGATACAGTTAGATTTCTTGTTAGTTCTCCATCTAAACCTGCAGGGTCATAATTTAAAACTTCTGCATCCATAGGTGGAGTATATTGTAATAAAGGTCCTTGTCTGTCGTTACCAAATGCATCAGGACCCCATCTTCCCTTACTTTCTTCATAATCTTCTGGTCTTAAACCAGTTGCTTCGTATTGAAGGTATGTTATACCTGTTCCTCCTACAGCGGAAGATACATTATATAAGAAGTAAACAACTCCATTCTTTGCATATACATAATCTGCTACAGGCTTATTAGAATGCATCCATCCTGCTGGTGCAGCAGCATCTACTAATGCTTGCAATGCTTCTTCTCTAGTAGCATAGAAAGTGTCACCTTGCGGAACAAGTGACTTATCTATAGATACAACAGTATTATTTGGTCCTAATATAAAAACATTATCATTTTCTGACATTACCAACTCCTACCTATATCATACCATTTCTTTCCTGGTACACCATATTTTTCGTATATACCCATAACAGAAGGATTCTCGTCTCTTATCACAGCAGGTGTATGTTCTCCCATCCAAAAAGGGTTTTTAGCTTCTTCTATTTTTCTATTTTTATAATCTTTATAGTTATCTTTAAATTGTAACCAAAATTTACCCCAAGGAGAAGCATCCATATACTCAGCTTCTTCAGCAGTAGCTTGTCTAATTTCCATATTTGCAGGCATCTGATAGTTTGTAATCATAGCTAAATCTGAAATAGGTGGTGGTCCTTGGGAAGGGTCAACTAAATCATCCACTCTTAAATATGGAGTTACACCTGCAAGAGCTGCAGGCATCATAGTTTCAAATATGCCAGGTGGTTTATATGGATTAATTGGTTTAGGACCAAAGCCTTCATCACCATATCTAACCATCCAATCAAAATCTCCTACTGTTTGCCAGAAAGGTCTATCAGCTATCTTTCTATATAAATAATTAAAAGGAGAAATTTTATCTGCAGTCTCCATAGCTTTACTAAACTCTTCCATATCTAGTTCTAAACTATCTACATCATATTCTTTACCTAATACTCCTTTAGTCAAGTCAAAAAGATGGTCTTCAAACCTAGGTCCTATTAAATCTCTAGCTCCATAAGTAGCAGCTGCCGCAAAAAGTACTATTTCAAAATAATCTAGGAAGGCTATACCAGCACTAACTTTACCTTTGTACATAACAAATTGATAAATCTTTTTGTTAAGTAAAGCTTTTGCTCTACCTCTTCTAGTTAAAAGCTCTAGGTCTAGGTATCTACCTTCCTGTATAGCTTTTATCATCTGTTCATATGCTTCTTGTTCTGTTAATGGTATAGCTTCTTGTATTTGTGATACAACCATATCAGTAGCATCATTAATAGCTGTCACATCGTCTATCAAATTACCAGTTTCTATTACCCTTTGTGTAGTGTTCTTATCAAGTATATTGTCATTTACTAAATCTCCTATCTCACCTGTTATACCTAATGCTTCTTTTTCGGCAGCATTAAATCCTTTATTAAATAGTTCACGGTTTTCAAATCCTTCATCTAGTACTCTTTGGTCGTAAGCAATATCTAAATCTTCATACCTAGTTAATGGTGGTGTGTCTTCACCTATAACTGTTTCAAACGTGCCCATTTCTGGATTATCTATTTTTACAATAGGTATATGCTTACCAACACCTGCATAGTCATTAGGGTCAAACAAAGTAATAAAAGTTCCTGTGCGTTCAGCTTCAGTTAACAAATCTTTCATAGTAAGGAAAGGTTGATTTACATAACCTTCAATACCACCAGCCCTTAACAGTTTATTTATAACTAATTCAACTTCTTTATTTGGACTAATTAACTTAGCTAACTTAACAGTTCTTTCATTTAAAATATTATTTGAATGATATGGATTATCTGTATCTCTAGTACCAAAAAAATTTTTACCTACTATTTCAAAATTATTTCTTGGTCTTTCAATTAAATTTGCTTCTTCTAAATATTCTAATAATTTATACTTAGGTAAATTAAATGCACCTGCTGCAGTATCTATATCAAAATTTGTTAACCATCCACCTGTTCTTAATTGTTGTAAGGTAACTATATTTCTAGTATTAACTTCTATTTGAAAAAAATTATCTGTTGCACCAGGCTTAACTTTTTCTCCTGTCATTTCATAAAAAGTTTGGTCATCTTTTAAGTGTGTATCTAAAGAAAAAGTAATAGAACCACCTGTATTTTTTGGAGTAAACAAATCTTCTACTATGTCTAAATATTCAATATCTCCTTGTGGAGTTGCTATTGGTTTCCTACCTTTATTGTATCCAGCTCTTATATCTTCTGGGTTTAGAGGTACACCTTCATTGTTTCTGTAATATACTGGTATTCTTAAAAGTCTATCAGTAGTTTGACTTGTTAGTAATTCATTTAACAATACTGAGTTTTGATTTTTTTGTAATGTACCATCAGGTGTAACTTCTATTGGTCTGTTTAAATTGATTACATAAGCGTGAGCTCTATCTATTCTATCTCTTATATATGCTAGTCTTCTCGCTTGATTTTGATTTTCAGGATTGTTTATGTTTTCATCATAAATAAAAGCAGTATCGTAATAACTTTCTATCACTATACCGTCTTCCCCTATTAATTTAAATTTGTCTTTAGATATATCATTTACTAATACCTTGTAAAACTTTTTAACTTGTACATTATATTTATTTAATTCATATCTATAAAGTATGTCATCAGAATCTAAAATATTTCCAGTTTCAATTTGTGAGTGTTTTGGATACCACCCTGCCTGAACAGCTTGGTCGTGGTGAATAATGGTAATACTATCACCAGCAACATCTTGTTCAAGTTTAGAAAAATCAATTTCATTTAATATTTGTTTCCCTGTTAGTCCTTGTTCGTCAATAAGATTCCTAACTTGTTTAACTACACTTTCTAATTGTTGAATATACTCATTATATAAAACATTACGAGGTCTATTTGTTATCTCTGTTTTAAACTCTCTAAGCAAATCTTCTAAGTAATACGCATTGCCTGGAAAATCTTTTATTACAGTATCACTTAAACGATTATAATATCCACCTATTAAATCTCTAATTGCATTCTTTTTATTAAATTCTACAAGGTCATCATCTGTAATTTGTCTATGCGTTGTCTGTGTAGCACCAGAAGTGTTTTTTAATTCTACTACTTCATACTCTAATGTTTCTGGTTCTAGAAATAATAACTCTTCTTCATTCCTACCATTAGTATGAGTACCGCCTTTAATTGTAACAGGACCATCTGAACTCATTATTCTAGTAGGTTGTCTGTCTCCTCTACCTGTATCTGTATGATATACAACTTTAATACCAGCATCTTTAAGTTGGTCTATCCACCAAGATAAAGGTCTTTTAAATCCTATTTCTGTACGCAAAAAATCTTTAAAATTCCTGTAACTTCGTCCTCCTTCTACAGCCAAAAAGTTTTGTATTTTTGGGAGTGATTCGTTGTAAAATTTATCACTCATACTTTCTCTTACACTTTCTAATAATTCTTCAGTAAGACGAGAAGTCATAGGTCTATAGTAATTTAGTATATTTTCATTACCTATTCCACTTGAAAATAAATCTATTTGATACACATAAGTACTTCTTCCCTCCAACCTAACACCACCAAATCCTCTGTAGTCTTGTGTGTAATTAGAAGATGTAGCAAAGTATGTATTACTACCGTGACCAGATGTTCTTCCACCCATACTATCTTTATCCCATTCTGGTGTTCTAAATCCTAATGCTGCATTAAGAGGTGTAGATGCGTGATAAACATTAAGTACACCTTCTTTAATATCTAGTGTAGGGTGAGTATCTATTAAAGCATTTTGACTTGCTAAATAATCTAAACCTATTAAATATTGCCTTAATATATTATTATATTTTCTTTTAATCTCAAAAGCTTTTCCTTCAGCATCCATTTCTATTGCTGTTTTATATTCTTCAATATGGTTTTCAAATAAATCTGCTGCCATACTTGCCATATCATTATTTGTACCTAGTAAACTTTGTATAAAAGTTTTACGAAATTCAGGTTCATATAATTTTTTAAAAGTTTCTACATCAGAATCAGTAACCTTAAACTGCCATTGATGTGTGTCAAGATACCATCCCCTTGTGTCTGTTAAGTCGTATGGTGAATTTTGCCTTCCAAATGAATACAACAATCTTTCTTGTTCTTCTGGAGTTAATGTTACATCATTAAGTAAACCTCTACTTTTTAATCTACGCTCAAGAACTGCTTTTAATTTTTCAGAATCCGTATATTTTTCCGAAGATGTATCTACATTTTGTGCTTCCATTTCTAATAATGATTCTGATAAAAATGCAACACCACTTTCAGTTGAGAGCATCCAATTCCATATATTGTCCATCTTATCACTTAGACCAGCGTCATCTAATAAATCTTCTAATATACCTGTATTTCGTATTTTAAAATAATCTTTCAATGACATTTCATCTCTTGCAACTCTAAATATTGTGCTCATTCTATATAGGTCTAAGTCTGCAAAATTTACATCATCAATACCAATCTCTTTTACATATGAATCAACTAGAGCCATTTCATTCTTATCTAAATTAGATTGGTTTACTACTTCTAAAAATTTCTCTCTTTGTGCTGTACTTAATTCAGTATATGATTTTACTAAGTCTGCATACCTGTCCATATATGTGTTAGCTGGACCTACATCACCTGCATATAAAGATACCCAATCTTTTTCAAATTGTTTTAAATCAGTACCAAAATAAATATGTCCGTCTCCTAGTTCTATTCCACCACTATTCATCATAGATTTATGAACCCATTCATTAGCTGGCATTGTTACAATATGCATACCCTCTTTTTCCATCCACCTAACAGTTTCACCAATCATTAAAGATGTTGCATATTGTCCTTGCTTTTCAGGTTTAATCATCATCAAATCTATATATATAATTTTATCATTCCAAATTGTCCATTTAACTGTATGTCCACTAGGGCTGCTGCCTGCAAATGTAGTAGTGTCGGTAGGTCTATTAGCTATAAATTCATCATATTTCTTAGTTAAAAAATCAAAGAAATCTGCTGTTCTTTCCTGTAAAGATTTATCGGTACTATCGCGAAAACTTATAGTTATTCTTTGTTCCAATGGTCGTGGGATTTTTCGTGTTTCTTCATATTGTTTAAATATTTCTTCATCAGACAATACGCCATTCCAACTAGTTTGTATCTCAACTACTTCTGGAAGGTCAACTCCTGCTGCTTGAGTTAATAATTGTTGTTTAGCTTTAGCTTTCCATTTTTCTAAATTGCCACCTTTTGCTACTTCTTCTAGTCCTGCGATATGGAAATCTACTTGTTCAATGTAAAACTGATAAGCTTTTACTTTATCTTGTTCTGCAGCTAATCTTTCATTTTGTTCTCTGTTCTCAGGACGAGCACCAATGTCTGGGTCCTGCATAATTTTTTCGTGGATTTTTTCTATTTTTTGTTTTATCTCTATTTGGTGTTCGCGAAGTGACTTTATTTCTTCTAAAGCTTTTATAGCTTCTGGAGTATTTACAGCATTTTTTACGTATTCAGGTTCTGAAGACACTGAGGGAGATTCAGGTCTAGTTTCAGTTATAAATCCTAAATCTTCAACTGTTAATCCTGCTTCGTTAAATGCATCTTGTAACCTTTGACTTATAGTTCCTCCCCTTGCGTTATCTCTAGTTCTTCCTGTGTATCCATCCTGCTGTTGCATCCTATTGATTTCTTCTTCTAAATCTTTTACTTTATCTTCTAGATACTCTAATTCACCAAAAGCATCGCTTTGTTGTGTGGCATCAAGGTCCCTAAATTCTTCAGTAGTTATAAAATTTTTTAGTTGCTCAATTTCTAAAAGTGCTTTTTTTAAATCTTCTTTAAGTCGTTCTATCATTTTTAATATCTTCTATTATACGAATTTGTTTTTCAATATTCATTTTAATTTTTGATGCTTCAATAAGTTCTTTTAATTTTTCCTTAGGTAGTGCCATAATTACCTCCTTCCATTATGTTTTTAAAGATAGGTTCAGTTGTAACATTTTCATTTCTTTTGGCTTGTCTTTTTTGATTAGCTTTGTTTAAAAGGTCAACCATATTAGACATATAATCTACAGGCTCTTGTTCTACTACTTTAGGTTCTAATGTTATTTCATCTGCTGGTTTTATATTCTTTATATCTGTTTGGAATATTTCATCCCAGTATTCTAAGTGTTTGTCTGTCATTTGTTGTTGTACGTCCATTTTTCCTACGATAGAACTTACTTGTTGCAAAGGTTCTAAAGTCATAATCTTTTTTTGTTTAACAGTAGACCAATTATTTACACCTTGATACTCTTCACTAAAATTAATACCACTGTCATCAGATTGAAGTTGTGCTAGAGCTACTGCAGCAATAGCATTATAAAAAGGATTCATCATCATTTTTTTAAACTCTGCTCTACTTTTATTTTTAAATATACTGATATTAGAATTAGTATGTGGCGATGTTGATGTAAGGTATTCTAATATTTCTTTACCGTCATTAATTTGCCACAATCCCCAATCATCTGTAACGACACCATCAACAACATTTGTTATGTTACTTTTTTTACTATAAGCTACTTTGCTTTCGTTATTACCGTGTTCAGCTAAAGCAATAGATACTAAGTAAGCAGCATCACCTGGGTCTGTTGGGTTCTTAATTGGACCATTGCTTTCTTTAAATTCAAATCCATCTTGCACTAAAAATGCTGTAGCTGCTTGCACTAACCAATATAGTTCGTCAATATTATATTTAGTTTTCAAGCTATCCTCCTTGACTGTATCTGCCAAGATTGGACATTGAATTAAGCATATTAACAAAAGCATTATTGTAAAGAGCTGCTTGTTGATTGCCTTCAAGTAAACCTCCATATTGTTCTTGTACAAAGTCGTTAAAACCTGAATACAATGCTTGTCCCATATTTTCTCCAGATAACGGTTGTTCAAGTACAACATCATTATCATATGGTTGTCCTTGCATTGCAGCCATTTGCCTTTGCCGTTCTGCTTCAATTTGTTTATTTATATTTCTTTGATTAATAGCAAAGTTTTCTTTTTGTAAATCATAAGACATTTTGTTTATGTAATCTACATAAGCTTCAATCTCGCCAGTACTTGCAGGTCTACCTAACCCTTTTTCAATAGCAGCAGCTATAGTGTTCTTAGAATCATTAAAGTTTGGTTTAATGTATGTAAATACACTGTTGTAATTAACTCCATACTGGTCAGAAGTTTCAAAATTATCAGTACCAAATGCATAATCTTCTAGTGTGTCTTTATAAAACTCTTTAATAAATACTGTTAAGTTTTGTGGTGTAGCACCAGGTAATGACATTATTCTTAATAGGTCTGCTCTTGTTACAGTTTCTCCATTAATATTAAATCTAGACATAGCACTTTCTATAGCTTGTAAAGTTCCACCATCATTGTTATCAAGTACACCATAAACAAAGCTAAATGGTTTTAAAAATCCTGCTTCTACTAATAGTAGCTGTACTTCCATAATTTCTTCAGCAGATGCATTTGCAAACAACTGTCTACCTAATCCATACTCATACAATGGTATTTCATCGTTATTAGAATATACAGGTCTTTTAAGGTCTACATCTCCTAGTCCGTAATAATTAGTCTGACCTAAAGTAAAAGCACTTACTTGTAAGAAAGGGTCATCAATTATTTCACTAAATGGCTGGACTGCTGGACCCATTGTACCTGGAGGTAATTCACCAGCATCTTGTGCTTCAAGATATGCTTCTATATCTATGTCTAATTCTTTTAATCTTTTAGTTATATTATCTATATACTCTTGTGGAGTAATGATACCTTCTTCTAACTGTGCTCTTTGTCCTGTCCTAAAAGCTTCATCAGTTAATGTCAATACTGCATCTCTGTATCCATTTTCTCTTGCTTCTTTTTCTAGATAAGCTTTGTATGACAAGTCTGCTTCTGATGAATACTCAGCAAGTAATTCCATATTTGCATCATCTACAGTAACAAAAATATCTGAAGGGTCTTTACCTGCAAGGACTGCATCAATCATAGCCTCGTGATGTTGTCCAGCCATACTTGCTATTTCATCTAAACTAGCAGGCTCTACTGTGTTATATATTAAATCTAATCCTTCTCTTACTTCAGGTTCTAAATCTTCGTATCTTCTACCTAACGAATAAGAAATCATATTAGTCCATTTTTTATAACTCATACCTTGTGCTTGTGGTCTATCAGGAGCAGGGTCATCTATCTGAGCTTGACCTACATCTGTAACTGCTTCTTGTGCAGGTTTTAATATAGATTTATATGCTATTTCATTCCATACTACGTTAGGTATCCAAGCAAATATTTTCCAAAACTCTGCAAACTTTTCTTCGTCAAAGTCAGCTTCTTTTACACCTGTTACTAATTGGTCTTTAATATCTCTAGCTATATCAAGGATAGAAGTTCTAGTATCTTGATAAGGAACATTTTTTCTGTTATTTAATATATCCTCTAATAATTGTTTTTCTTCTTCAGTAAGTTGTGGTTTTACTTCTTCACTCATTAGTTATATGCTCCAAATGTAGTTTGTTCTTCAATCTCTCTACGGAATATATCATACCA
>MDSZ01023623.1_pt1 | contig 10817 bp, 12 predicted proteins | sample 811201 | NCBI WGS metagenome assembly MDSZ01 (sample SAMN05326647, study PRJNA326480) | marine metagenome | isolation source: seawater | place: Indian Ocean: North | collected 2010
GACTTCTCTAATATGAGAAAGAAATTTATTACCCAAACCTTCACCTTTGGATGCACCTTTTACCAGTCCAGCAATATCAACAAAAGAGATAGTGGTATTAATTATTTTTTTTGATTTTGAAATTTTTGCTAAATTATTTAATCTAATATCGGGTACTTGCACAATCCCAATATTTGGTTCTATGGTACAAAAAGGAAAATTCTCTGCTTGAGCTTTGTTTGAATTGGTTAAAGCATTAAACAATGTAGACTTACCAACATTTGGTAGGCCAACTATTCCACATTTCAAACTCATTTTTTGTTATTTACTGTACTGGAGAATAAATCTAATTTTTTTTTAATTAAAATTGAAATTGACTCAGTAATATATTCAGAGATTTTTTCAATACCCAAAAGTTCATCCTCATCAAAATTTTGTAAAACAAAATCACTAGTTTCTATTCTTGTTTTTGGTTTACCTATACCCACTCTTACCCTCGAGTATTCTTTGCCAATAAATTTATCAATTGACGCAATTCCATTATGACCCGCATCTGAGCCGCCAAATTTAGCTTTAATTTTTCCAAATTCCACATCTAAGTCATCATGAAAAACAATTACATCCTCAACATTAATTTTGAAATATTCCAGCAATTCTCTAATGCATATCCCTGAGTTATTCATAAAAGTTAATGGTTTGATAGCATATATTTTTTGACCATCTATATTTCCAGTAGTAAGAAGACCTTTAAATTTAGGTTTTTGTTTTGATAGACTGAATTTCTTATTTATAGAGTCAATAATTTTAAAGCCTACGTTATGTCTATTATTTTCACTATCGGGTGTTGGGTTGCCAAGACCTACAAATAAAAGCATAATTTGACTGAATTATAATTTCAATTTAATTGATTATTTTTTATCTTCTGATTGTTTTTTGTCAGCAGCTTTTTTGTCATCACTTTCTTTTTTATCACTTTCCGCAGCTGGTTTATCTCCATCAGCAGAAGCTGCTGCTTCAGCTCCCTCAGCTCCCTCCTCGCCTTCTGCTGTCTCTGCTTCAGCTGGTTTCTCAGGTTCTTTCATTACAGTTGGTGCTGCAAGAGTAGCTATGACAAAGTCCCTTCCTTGTATTGTGGGAGTTACATCTTTATCTAGTTTGATATAAGATATCTTAAAGCTTTCTCCTATATCTACTCCATCAAGATCAATAGTTAGTTTTTCCGGAATTTTTTCACTTGGACATTTAAGCTCAACTTTTCTTCTAACAATATTTAAAACTCCTCCTCTTTTTAAACCAGGAGATTTTTCATGATTTATAAATTCTACTGGAACTTCAATTCTAATTTTTACTCCAGGAACAACTCTTAAAAAATCCACATGTATTGGTTCATCTGAAATAACATCATATGTAATTTCTCTTGGTAAAACATTTTGTTTTTTTCCATCTATGTCTATGGTGATAATATTTGATAAAAAATTTTCTTTATCAATAGATGATTTTAAAATTTTTTTAGATATTGAAATATTTTCATTTTGGTCTTTCCCACCATATATTACTCCAGGCACACCACCATTATTTCTAATGGTATTTAACTCACCTTTAGTTTTATTTTTTCTAATGTTTGCTTCTATTGAATTCATAAAACAGAGTTTTTTAACTCATGTTAATAAATAATCAAGGTAATTATTTAAATAAATCTGATACTGATGTTGAATTAGAAATTCTTTTTATTGCTTCTCCCATAAGGCCAGAAATAGGTAAAACTTCGATATTTTTAACATTTTTAGTTTTTTCTCCATTATTGATGGTATCAGTTATAACTAAATTTTTAATTACAGAACTTTTAATTTTTTTTACAGCATCACCACTTAAAACACCATGAGTGATATAAACATAAACATCTTTTGCTCCTCTTAATTTTAGAGCTTTAGCCGCATTTACAATTGTTCCACCTGAATCAATTATATCATCTACTATTATACAAGTTTTACCTTTTACATCCCCAATTACATTCATCACTTGTGATTGACCAGGCTTTGGTCGTCTTTTGTCTACAATAGCAAGCCCGACATTTAAAATTTTACCTAGAGCTCTTGCTCTTTCAGTTCCCCCAACATCTGGAGCAACACAAATAATATTTTTATCTTTTATTTTTTTCTTAATGTGTCTTGCAAAGATTGGAGTTGCAAAAAGGTTATCCACTGGAATATCAAAAAAACCTTGAATTTGTCCAGCGTGCAAATCAACTGTTACAACTCTATCAGCACCTGCTTTTGTAATTAAATTTGAAACTAATTTTGCTGATATTGATGTTCTCGGCACGACTTTTCGGTCTTGTCTTGCATACCCAAAATAAGGAATTACAGCAGTAATATTTTTTGCTGAAGACCTCTTAAGAGCATCTATACATAGTAATAATTCCATCAAATTATCATTTGCTGGAGAAGAGATGGATTGAATAATGAAAATACTATTACCTCTAATATTTTCATTAATTTCTACGTAGATTTCACCATCTGCAAATTTTCTTAAACTAGAGTTGACAAGTTTAGTTTTTAAGTATTTGGCAATATTTTTACTTAAAACTTTATTACTATTTCCAGTTAATAATTTCATTGAAAACTTTAATTAATCATAATTATAGAAATATTTCTACCATAATCATCATGTTTTAATCTTAAAGATCGTCTAGCACTAAAAAAATTATTCTTTTCGATGTAAGTATCAATATTGACTGTATCAATTTTTGAGATTTTGTTAGATTCAAGTTGAAATCTGACAAATTTAGGTAGATCAAAATAAATCTTTCCATTTCTATTTCTAAAAAAAAATTTATTTTTTTTATTTTTTTTTAAAAATTTTGTTTTAAAATCTTCTCTTACCTCATAGCTTTTCTGTTTAATACTTGGCCCTATTGCTGCGCTTATATATTTTTGATCACATCCCTTTTTTAACATAAACTTTATAACATTATTTACTATACCTTTGAAAGCACCTTTCCAGCCAGCATGTATTGCTGCGATAATTCTTTTTTTTCTTTCATATAACAACAAGGGAATACAATCTGCTGTTAAAACTCCAATTGGAAGTTTTTTTTGATTGGTTATTATTGCATCAGCTTTAATTTTTTTATTTTTAAATTTAAATTTTTTATCAATATAAACAAATTTATTACTGTGAGTTTGATTAACCAAAAAGATATTTTTTGTTTTTTTATTTATTTTATTTTTTACAATTGTTAAATTTTTTTTAACTCTATTTTTTTTATCATTTGAACCAAAGCCACAATTTAAACTTTTATAAATACCATTAGATTTGCCACCAATTCTATTAAAAAATTGATGATATATTTCTTTTTGTTTGACTAGAATTTTTGATTTCTTCAAATTAGAATCCTAACTTAAAATTACTATTTTTTTTTTTTACTAACATTACCTTAAATAATTTACCCATCTCTTTTTCATCTATTAATCGTTTAAGTCTATAATAAATATTTGCTTTTTTTGAAAAAGTCATTTTTTGACACATTATTTCTGCTCTTTGTTTGATACCCAATTTAATTAAAAAATCTTTTTGAAATGTTAAATAGTTTTTCAAACCACTTATTTTATTTGTAAATCTTTTAAAGAGTTCAAAATTTATATTATGAGTAATATCAACATTTCCAATATTATATAACATGTTGGCAAATTTATGATTTGAAATTCCTTGTAAAGTATTTATCATTTTAAAATCAGTGTACCCATAATCAATAATTAATAGTCCTCCATCATTTTTTTTTACTATTTGAGAAATATCGTTTAAGTATTTTAATCCCAATTCTGAATACTCAATAAAATCTTGATTATTTGATATTTTAAAATTAATTTTTTTTTCAATTTTATTAATATCAGTTTTTCTTTCATAAAAAAACCTATCTTTTGAATTTTCTAAATTTACAAATTTCTCAAACCATAAATTTTCTTTTTTTCTTAACTGTTTAATTGCAAGAGAGTCAAAAAATTCATTTGCAATAAATATACTTGGATTTTTATTTATTTTACTAATTTTAGGGATCCATGTAATTTTGTTTTTAGCTAATTTTTTTTTTTGGATTTTTATTAATGATGGACTTTTTTCATAAATAATTATTTTACAGGAATTAAAAAAAATTGGAAAATTTTTAAAACTTTCAATAAGAATTTTCATCATTTCACCATTTCCTGCGCCCAACTCAATTAGATTAAATTTTTTTGGACAACCTAAACTTTGCCAAAAACTAATAATCCAAATTGCTATCATTTCTGAAAATAATCTTGTGATATTTGGTGCTGTAATAAAGTCACCTTTTTTTCCGAATGGATTTTTTTTTATATAATAACCATCATTTTTATCATAAAGAGCGTAATTAATAAATTTATCTAAAGATAATTTACGTTTTTTTTTGGGTATCATTTTTAATATATAATAATGTCAAGCCCAATCCAAAAAATATAATACTAATGATTTGGCCCATCGTTAAATTAATTACAATATAACCAATTTGAGAGTCTGGAACTCTAAAAAATTCTACAAAGAATCTAAACAAAGAGTAAAAAATTAAAAATAATGCTGAAATTTTTCCTGGTTTTTCTAAGTAATTTTTTTTCCAAAAAAACAAAATAATTACAAACAGTAATAATCCTTCAAGTGCTGCCTGGTAGAGTTGAGAAGGATGTCGAACTAAACTATCAATCTGTATAAATTTGACACCCCATAATACAGATGTTTCATATCCATAAAGTTCTGAGTTGATAAAATTTGCTATTCTACCAAAAAAAATACCTATAGGAGAAACTATGGATACAATATCTAAATATTCAAAAATATTATTTTTATTTTTTTTTGAAAAAAGATAAGTGGCCCAAATAACTCCCACAACACCTCCATGAAAAGACATGCCGCCCTCCCAGATTTTAAATATGTCTATTATATTGTGAAGATAATAGTTTAAGTTGTAAAATAATATATATCCAAGTCTTCCTCCTAAAATTATTCCTATAACTAAGTATGTTACATATTCATCAAATTGATCTTTTAAATTTTTGTTATTAATGAACAAATTTTTTGCAAAATACCAGCCTAATAAAATGCTAAAAATATAAGACAAAGAATACCATCGGATTTCTAAAGAAAAAATTTCAAATGCTACTGGGTCAAAATTGTTAATAAACATTGTATTTAATATTAAGCTATAATTATATAATGTTTTAAAATAAATATATGAAAAATTCTAAGTTTATATTTGATAAATTAACCAAATTATTCGAGCAGGGTCTGATTACTTCAAAAGATTTGACAAATGAATTAATTACCATATTAAAATCAAAAAGAGATGAAATTGTCTTTAAAATGAGACTTGCAAGTAAGGATGAGCTTGAGGTTTTATCTAAAAGAATTGAAAATTTAGAAAGAAAAGTCGAAAGATTTAATTTGACAAAAAAGAAAAAAGTTAGACAGGTAAAAAGATCTTAACACTTAATCCATTTAAAGAAGATTTATCTAGTTTTATATTTCCACCATGCGAACGAATTATGTCAGAAGCTATAGACAAACCAAGTCCTACACTTGATTTAGAGTCAGCCCTACTTTTATCAATTTTATAAAACGGTTTAAAAACATTATCATATTCATTTTTTGGAATTCCAGGGCCATCATCTTCAATTTTAATAAATAAATTGGTATTTTTTTTTGATAGTTCAATATTTACTTTTTTGGCATATTTTATTGAGTTATCAATTAAATTATTTAAACATCTTTTAATTAAGTTTTTTCTACCATTAAAATAAATTCTTGTAGATAAATTTTTTGAGATATTTTTGTTATCATACTTGTCTATAATTTTTTCAATCAATTCACTTAAATCAAATAATTCATCTTTTTCTTTAAATGATGAGCTTGTAAATTGAAGATACTCATTTAACATTTTTTCCATTTCATTAATATCATCTGTTAATTTTTGAGAAATATCATTGTCTTTAATAAAAGCAGTTTGTAATTTCATTCTAGTCAAAGGTGTTCTCAGATCATGACTTATTCCTGATAACATTTCAGATCTTTGATTTAAATGTCGTATAATTCTTTTTCTCATTCTATCAAATTCAAATCCTGCTTGTCTAATTTCAGCTGCGCCTGAAGGTTTAAATTCTTCAATTTCTTCACCTCTACCAAATCTTTCAGCCGCTTTTGCAAGAGCAGTTATTGGTCTAGTTTGATTTTTTAAAAAGATTAAAGATATTATAATCATGATTAATGCTGGTACAGTAATCCACAATCCAAATATTCTTGCTGATGAACTAGACAATCTATCTCTAGGAACTAAAAATTTAAAATAACCTGATTTATATTTAATTCTTAAATCAACTAGCTCTTTATAATTTGTCGAGTTAAACCAAAATTCATCTGAACCAAATCTAGATTTCAATTCTCTTCTCAATGTTCTATCAATTGGACTAAACCACCTCTCAACATAACTAAAATTGAAACTTTCATCTTCAACGTATTCAATATTTAAATCTTGATAGATTGAAAAATAATTTATAATTTCAGATTTTTTGTACTCATCATTATTGTAAAACTCTATAAATGTTTTTATTTCATTGGCTAAAGCTCTGGTCATTCCTTTGTTTGTTTTGATCCAAAGACTATCAAAAAAAACTACGGTTATAATTATCTGTAATAATATTACTGGAACTGCAACAATCAATAACGCTCTATAGAATAATCTCTTTGGCAATAAATTTTTAATCAATTTATTCAATCCATAAAACATACCCAGCTCCTCTTATAGTTTGTAAAAATTTTGGGTTTTTTGGATCAACTTCAATTTTCTTTCTTAACCTTGTTATTATAACATCAATTGATCTTTCTTTGCTTAAATTAATTAATCTACCGATCTCTAATCGTTGGAATGTTTTTCCTGGATTGTTAATCATTTTTTCTAAAATAATTTTTTCTGTGTTATTAATTTTGTATTCGAAGTCTTTTTTAAAAATTAATTGTTTATTCAAATCAATCTTAATATTTTCAAATTGAATTACTTTTTTTAAATTGTTTTTTTTAGTTTTAGATAAAATATTTTTAATTCTAAGTAAAAGTTCCTTTGGTTCGAAAGGTTTTGCTAAATAATCATCTGCACCAATTTCTAATCCCTCAACTCTTTCATCAGCTTGTCCTTTTGCTGTTAAAAGAATAAAAGGTGTATCAATATTTTTTTTGTTTTCTTGTAGAAATTCTAATCCACTTTTTCCAGGCATCATTATATCTAAAATAATTAAATCAAATTTAATAACACTAATTTTTTTTAAGGCATCTTCAGAACTTTCAGCTGTATTTACTAGATACTTATTTTCCTTAAGATATTTTTTTACTAGCGATCTGATTCCTTCATCATCATCTACAACTAAAATATGTGCTTTAAAATCATCCATTAATTATTTTGCTTAAAACTTTATCAAAATTTAAAACCTCATCTGATTTTGAGTTTAAAAATGCATTATATATTCTCTTTTTTTGAATTAAAAAAATTTCATTAAATATTTCTCTGCCTTTTTTACTCAAAAATACATGTTTAATCCGTGTATCCTGTTCATTTTTTTTAAACTCAATAGCATCTAATTTAATTAGATCCTTTAAAACTCTATTTAAGCTTTGTTTAGTAATTTTTAGTCTTTTTAGTAATTCAGAAATTGAAATACCTTCATACATCGATAATAAATGAATTACTTTATTATGGGCTAATCCAATGGAATATTTACCCAAAACTAATTTGGAGTCCGTAAAAATTTCACGATAACTTACAAAAATTTTTTCAATTAAGTCTTTTAACTGTTCGTCTTTAAGATAAAGAAGTTCTTTCATTATTGGTAAGTTATATTGACATATCAAAGATACAAAGATATTTTTTAATTATATTTAATTTTGATGATACCTTACGACAAAAGATCTGGAAAAATATGGTACAATGGCGAATTAGTTGATTGGTCAGGAGTAAAACTTCATGTATTAAGCCATGGATTGCACTATGCAAGCTGCGTTTTTGAGGGTGAGCGAGTATATGATGGTTCAATATTTAAATTAGAGGAGCATACGTCAAGATTTTTTCATTCTGCAAGAAGAATGGGTTTTGATATACCGTATACTGAAGAGCAAATAAATTTTGCCAGCAATAAGATTGTTTCAACTCAAAAAATAGAAAATGGGTACGTAAGGCCTATTGCATGGAGAGGAAGTGAAATGATGGCAATATCCGCTCAACGAACAAAAATCCACGTTGCAATTGCTACTTGGGAATGGGGATCATATTTTGATCCTAAATTAAAAGTTGAAGGAATTAAATTAAATATCTCAAGTTGGAGAAGACCTGCACCAAATACTATTCCATGGGATACAAAAGCATCAGGATTGTACATGATATGTACACTTTCAAAACATGAGGCTGAAAAACAAGGTTATGCAGACTCTTTAATGTTAGATCATGAGGGAAATGTTGCTGAGGCAACTGGTGCTAATATTTTTTTCAAAGATCAAAAGGGTGAAATTCATACCCCAATACCTGACTCATTTTTAGATGGTATAACTAGAAGAACAGTAATTGAAATTGCAAGATCAAAAAATATTAAAGTTCATGAAAGAAAAATTAATCCTGCAGAACTTAAAAATTTTGTTGGTTGTTTTTTAACTGGGACTGCAGCAGAGGTTACTCCAGTTTCATGTATTTCAGACCATCAATTTAAAGTTTGTAATACAATAATTGATCTGAATAAAAGTTATCAAGACTTGGTTAGAAAGAAAAAAGCAGCTTAATTTTTATTATCTTCAGAAATAGCATGATCGATACCTTTTCTCATATATTCGTAGCCTGTGAAAAGAGTCAGAGCTGCAGAAAGCCACAACAATATAATCCCAATTGTTTGAGCATTATAATCTTGAAAATTTATAATTTTATTTCCAGTATCTCCAGATAATAAAAGAGCTATTGATACCATTTGTAAAATAGTTTTTAATTTTGATAGGTTTGATACTGGAAGTTTAATTTTGCCTTTAGCTAAAAATTCTCTTAAACCAGAAATTAATATTTCTCTCGTGAGGATAATTATTGCTGCAATCACTTCATAATTTCGAATTGTTCCATCCATAACCAAAAGAATAAGTGCTGTTGCAACAATAATTTTATCAGCTATTGGATCTAGTAATTCTCCAAGTTTAGATTCCTCACCAAGTAACCTAGCTAACATTCCATCTAAAAAATCTGTAAAAGACGCAATGATAAACAAAATAAGTGCAGTTAAGTCTCCATAAAAACCTGGCAAGTAAAAAGCTAAAACAAAAAAAGGAACAATTAGAATTCTTCCAACAGTGAGTATATTTGGTATTTTTTTAAGCATTTTTTTTATTCGTGAAAGAAATTATATATCTTTTTTGCAACTTTTTCTTCTACACCATCAACTGATTTAATCTCATCAAGACTTGCAGATTCAACTGCTCTTGCTGAGCCAAAATGATTTAATATTGCTCTTTTTCTGATAGATCCAATACCTTCAATTTGATCAAGTAATGATTTACTTATTCCCCTTTTTCTTTTTGCTCTGTGTGCACTTATCGCAAATCTATGTGACTCATCTCTTATCCTTTGTAGAAAAAATAGGGTGGGGTCATTTTTTGTAAATTTGAACTCTTTACCATTATGGAAAAAAGTCTCATTACCACTATTTCTATGTTTTCCTTTAGCTATTGCGACTATAGGTAAATCATGAAGCCCTAATTCGTTTAGAGTTTCTCTAGCAACGGAGTATTGTCCCTTTCCACCATCAATCATAACTAAGTCAGGAAAGGTAAGATAATTATCTTTTTCTTGTATAGCTCTTTTAAATCTCCGATTAAGAACTTCACGCATCATACCATAGTCATCTTGTTCATTTTTTTGAATTTTAATATTAAATTTTCTATACCTTTTTTTTATAAATCCTTCGTCACCATAAGCGATCAATGCTCCCACGCTATTTGTTCCTTGGATATGACTGTTGTCATATACTTCTATTAAATTTATATTTGTTTCAAGATTAAATTTACTTGCAACTGAATCAAACAGTTCTCTATTGTTTTGACTTTCATAAAGCTTTCTATTCAAACTGTCTTTTGCGTTTTTAATTGCTTGATTAACTACTTTTAATTTCGATCCTTTTTTTGCAATAGAAATATTTATTTGCTTTTCTTCTTTTTGAGAAAGAGTTTTTTCAATCAAAATTTTTTCTTCAATTTCTTCAGATAATATTATTGATGAAGGAACACTTTTGTTTTCATAAAACTGAGAAACAAAAGAGTTTAAAATATCACTTAGCTTTTCATCAGGATCATGTTTTGGAAAAAAAGCTTGATTTCCCCAATTTTGTTTTGATCGATAAAAGAAAACTTGAATGCAAGTTTTGCCAGACTCTTTGTATCCAGCAATTACGTCGGCCTCAATTAAATTTGCTTCATTAATTCTTTGTGATGATTGAATAATGTTTAAAGATTTTATCCTATCCCTTAAAATAACTGCTTTTTCAAAATCTAAATCTTCACTAGCTTTTTCCATTTGGTTTGAGAGATTTTTTTGAATTTTTCTTGATTTACCGGAAATAAATTCAGTAGCTTCTTCAACAGTCTTTTTATATTCATCTTCCTCTATATATCCAACACAGGGACCAGAGCATCTTTTAATTTGATATAAGATACAAGGACGTTGCCTGTTCTTAAAGACAGTGTCATCACAAACTCTTAAGTGAAAAATTTTTTGTATCATTTTGATTGTCCAATTTGCAGAACCTGCTGAAGCAAAA
>MDSZ01202263.1_pt1 | contig 10817 bp, 9 predicted proteins | sample 811201 | NCBI WGS metagenome assembly MDSZ01 (sample SAMN05326647, study PRJNA326480) | marine metagenome | isolation source: seawater | place: Indian Ocean: North | collected 2010
GTAATAATCCAACTCTAAGTAAATTAAATGGTGAAGTGAAAAAATTAATCGCACCTTTTATGCCTGATAATGGACGACGAAACGGGTCGGCAAAACACCAGATTTTGGACCTTCTTGGACCAGCATCAATCACCAATGCACCAGGCTGGAATGATTGACAACTCATCGCTTGATAATCAAAAACTGTACTTGCTAAGGGATATCCTGTTTGTAGTACATGAAATCCCTGATCAAGAATAAAACCTGACTTCTCTAAACTAGCCATTCTACCGCCAATTTTGGAAGATTTTTCAAAAAGGTCTACCTCATACCCCTTTTTTTCCAACAAGTAGGAGCAGTAAAGTCCAGAGATACCAGCACCTATTACCGCGATTTTTTCACTCATTGGACCACTCATACCAATGCTGTTTCAAGACCTAATTTAAATTTGAATTCATCTAAGTATGGGCCCATAGATTTAATCAACATAGCATCTGGATGAGTCCTAATAACTAGGCCGTCTAAATACATTAAAGCCCTAATTATCGGGAATGCTTCTTCTCCAAACTCGGCATTGGCTAATTCAACAGCCGCTCGCACGGTTTGCATCATTACTCTAGTCAAACTTTGCTCACCAACAGGTTTCTTTTCAAAATCGAAATATATCTCACCCATTTTATTCATGTATTTTTGCATCTTTTTACCTGTTGGTTTCTTGTTTGTCATATCAAGCAATGCGATGAACGCTTCATCTAATTCTTGCTTAGACAGATGCTCGAAAAAGTTGAATAGTGAGCGATTTACAAATGCTGGGGCATGGCAAATAGCACCATTATCTATGAAAACAAATTTACCTTCTTTATCTATTATGCAGTTACCAGGGTGAAGATCTCCGTGGAATGTTCCAATTCCAAACAGATATGCTCCATGAATTCTAAATAATTCTAACAAAGTTTCCCACTTCAAGGATTTATTTTCGATGCCCTCCTCTAGCGACATTCCCTCAATATATTCAGACACTAGAACATTTTCATTAGACAATTCTGGATAATACTCCGGGAATCTAAGTAAGGGTGTAGGGAAATCCTTGGAAATATCTTGTTGAATTTTAGCCAGTTCATTAGCGCCTAAAATCTCATTACGCAAATCAAGTTCTCTAGTGGTGTAATCTGCAACGTGATTAAGCAGAGCCATCGGATTGCCAACCTTTCTCAATCTTGGCGATAAAATCAAGAATATGCGTAACCATGACCGCATTCTGTCTACCTCTTTGCGGAACTTAACTGCATTTGCCTGTTTGACGAATTTAATCACTACTTGGTCGCCATTGTGCAATACAGCACGATGTACTTGTCCAACTGATGCTGCTGCCAATGGCTTTTCATCAATAGATTTGAATTTTTCAAAGAAACCTGGAATTGCCTTGCTTTTTAGGGTCGATTCCCAGTCTTCTTGAGGAATAGATGCTGCATGTTGGTATAATTGTTGAAGTTGTTTGCACTTATCTTCACCCAGTAAATCTGGCCTGAGTGCGAAAATCTGAGCGAGTTTTACTGCCATCAATCCTTGCTTTTGGATCCAGTCCAAATCAGCAGGTTTCTTACGCATTATCTGGCGCATGAACCTAAAGAACGTCAGCATTCGCATAATTTAGAAACCATGCTTTGGGTTTATCAAACCATGTATGGCTCAATCTTCGCTCTCATCGATGAAAATAAGCGTATAGCGCCATAGTTCTCCATCGCCTTGAGCTGTTTCTCGCCTAATTCTTACATTACTATCTTCTGGATATCTTGAGCGCAGGGCACCTTCTATAATTCCATCATCCAACTCCCATAGTGGGAGAACATCGGCTTTTTCTACCGGCGGATGGGTTAAATTTACTTTAATGTGGAAGAAGGGAACTGTGTCATATTCTAGTTCTCCAAGTCCAGCATATTCCCACCAATCCATTAATTCGCTAAGGAATTCGACATGCCCCTCGATATTACGAAGGCTAAAGGCTAATTCTTCACCGATTCGATGACCAACTTGTCTCAGCATAGTCTTGATATCAATACCAAGTTGATGTAGACTAAACACAGTTCCGTCTTGTAAAGCGGCTCTGGCTTGATTTATTTCATTACTTGATGCTAAGAACGAATCTGGATTAAATGGTGTATCTTCATCAGGCAATTCGCCACTAAAGTCTAATGCCTCTCTAAACTGTTCCAAGAAAGAACCTTCACCGACGGTCAGTCTGAGAGGGTCGACAATTCTCTCTTCAGTAAACCGTTTCTTGGCGCTGTTGAAATCAACAGCACGATTCCAAATTGCCATCATGAATTCGTAATGTGAAGCAGCGAAAACTTCCGAGGATACCACCAATGCAGCATCCTCTCGCCCTCTTCCAACGGGATTTTGTTCAACAAACAAAAACTGTATTACATCGCTTTGGTCTTTCAACACACCTAGTGAGTTAACTTCATCTGAGTGACGAATTTCTATCGAATCGTGTAATTGGTCAAAGAACTTTAGAGTTCTTCTGTCTAATTGCGCAAGAACTTTGATTATTACTCCACGCTCAGCAGCTGAATTTACTTCGTCAATAGATGGTGACCTACACATGTGTAGGATTCCATACTTACCAAGGAACAGAACTAATTCACCGTCAGCTTCATTTGATAGTTCTCCAATTCTCTTTTGTATGTGGTCTCGGCCTTTTAGTACAGCAAACTTTGCGCTTGCATCACCTTGCTGTGCTTCATTCTCAAGGGCATCATCTGTTGCACCTGACATGATTTTTTCAAATGCTTTGGTGGTACGATCGATTCTTGATTTCTGATTTTTAATTAGTTTTTTGAATAATACTGGTAGAGAAGAGCATGAAAACTTCATCGGCCTATCTGCTGTAACATTAACCAAACCTATTTGCGTTAGTCTCGACAGTGAATTGTATGCATCAAGCCTATTTGTTCCAAGTTTTTTTGCCAAATCACTGGCTTTTAATTCTTTAGAAGATGACAAGAGAACTAGTGATTTTGCCTCTCTATCGGTTAATCCGGCTTCTTCAAATAATTCTACCCAGTCCATTTAATCACCATTTGAAGATAGTTTACTCAAAGTATTCAAGATTTTAGCCACGTGTTTTCTGGGCCTAAATAACCAGTCGTAACAGTAGTGAATCTTTCTGTCTGGTGCAACCAAGAACGAAGATTTACCCGGGAATTTACCTAAAAATAAAGGGACGCCATAAGCTTGTGCAACATCTCTTTCTGGGTCGCTGAGTAAGGGAAATGGCAGGTCTAATTCTTCTTTAAATCGGCGGTGATCTTCGACTGAATCTTCGCTTATTCCGATGATTTCTACAGGTGGTGTTAATGATTGAAACAGTTCGTATTGCTCTTTGAAGTTCAAGCACCCACGCTTACATGTTGGAGACCCATCTTTTGCATAGAAAAACAAAACCTTCCATTTGTCGTCATAATCTGCAAGAGATATACTCTCACCAGTACTTGACTGTAGTGTGAAATTTGGGGCTGTTTGACCAATTAGTTGCTTTGACATTCCGATACCTCGATTTACAGGTAGCGAGCCTATTCATTAAAAACGAATGGGAGGATGTGACCCATTCTTTTTGCTTTGGTAGAAAGGTAGCCTTCATTGAAAGAACCAATCCCTTCGACGTGAGAAATTCTAGTTTCGATACTAATGCCATTTTCTACCATACCCTTTATTTTAAGTGGGTTATTGGTCATCAATCTAACTTTAGTGATTCCTACACTCTTGAGCATTTCAGCGCAAAAGGTGTAATCTCTGGCATCTGCAGGATGATTGAGCATAGTGTTAGCGTCTAGAGTATCATATCCTAAGTCTTGTAATGAGTATGCCTTGATTTTTTCATTCAAGCCAATTCCTCTACCTTCCTGGCGCAGGTAAACTATAGCACCGCATCCCTCTTCTTGCACCTTTTTCATGGAGGCCTTCAATTGTGGGCCACAATCACACTTCAGCGAGGTGAAGGCATCGCCAGTCAGGCACTCGGAGTGTATTCTTATCAACGGGGTGGTCGTTCTATCTTCTAGGCCCACCGATAGTAAGGTATGTTCTGATCCATTTTCATCGACCATTACACGGATTCTAAAGTTCCCGTATTCGGTCGGTAAAAATGCGTCGGCTTCAATTTTCATTGGGTCAATGGTTCTGCTTTCCATGAGTGAGGGTAGGTGGTTTTAGTTATAATGTAGTGTTTATAATCCCGTATGCCTGTAAACACCGCTTTATATCGTTAGAGTAAATTATTTCTTTCATGGGTAGCGTACGGTGCGACTTAGGTGTTGCTGCGGTCATTGTCAAAGACAACTCCGTACTATTAGTCAAAGAGGCAACCGGGAGATACTCGGGGCATTGGGGTCTGCCAAAAGGTTATGTTGACGACGGTGAACTTCCAAGAGACGCTGCACTACGAGAGTTAAGAGAAGAATGCGCCGTCGAAGGACAAGTTACTGGCATATACGCTATTCGAGAGAACCTTACCGAGGTTGGTCCAGCGGTATTCATCGCCTACAGTGTAGAATTAGCACGGAACCAAATACCAGCTGCATCCAGCGAAATTGCGGAAACTAAATTCATAAATGTCAACGAGTTTGATGAACTTAAATGGGTAAGCACTGCGATGAAATCCATCGCAACAAATGCACTAGTCCAAACTCCGTTTTCGACCCTTGATTACTCCGAACAGCGGGGATATCCTTACCTGCTACACCAAAACGGAGGCGTCAAACTATGAACGGTTCCCTATCTGAAAGAATAAGGTCAGTTAATGACCACCCGGTAAATGATGACGGTGAATTCATTATTTACTGGATGATTGCCACTAGGCGGTTCAACTACAATTCATCGCTTGAATTTGCAGCACAACTTGCAGTTGAAAACAATGTACCTCTACTAGTGATTGAAGAAATATCTACTAGCCACAAATTTGCCAATGATCGAATTGCAACGTTCATGATTCAAGGCATGGTCGAAAATATTTCAACATTCAAAGATAATAATATCCGCTACATACCATGGGTCGAAACACCGTTAAGCGGCCCAATGGGCCTTCTGAAGGATGTTGCCAAACGAGCAAAAATAATCGTAAGCGATGACTTCCCAACCTATTATCCTAAAAGAGCAATAAATGCTGCAGGTAAATCAATCCCTGTAAAGATGTATGCAGGCGATTCAAATGGAGTCATTCCAATGTCGTGGACTGAAAGCGCTCATACGACAGCACATGGATTTAGACGCTGGATACATGCTAATTTCAGTCGCTGCCCGGAAACCTGGCCGAAACAAAATCCAATTCCTAAAAATGCTGATTTGATGATGAGTGACGAACTATTCAATTCCGTCATGAAAGACTGCTCGGTAAAACTTCCGCCGTTTGAATGGCTGTGGAGATGTTCAGAAGGGGGTTCGGTCGGCAAAAAAGCGCTGTCTGCCATAGATATCGACCATTCGGTTGGACCAGTGAGGATGGCTCAAGGAGGCAGAAACACTGCAATGAGAAAATTATCACATTTCTTAACTGACCGTCTAGAGAGGTATCATTTGGATAGAAATAATGTCGAAAACCCTGCCGTAAGCGGATTATCGCCATGGTTGCATTTTGGACATGTCTCATCGATTGAAATTGTTGAGAGAATACTCAAACAAAACGATTGGTCACCCGAACACATAAATCCCTCGCGAAAAGGCGCAAGAGAAGGATGGTGGGGGTTGTCTGCAGGTGTAGAAAGTTTCCTCGACCAGATAATAACTTGGCGTGAACTTGGCTTCAACAACGCATATCACAACAAAGACCACAACAAATACGAATCAATTCCAGAATGGGCAAAAAAGACACTTGCAGAGCATAGTGATGATGAACGTGTGTTGTATACATATGATCAAATCGAAAATGCAGAAACTCACGATGAAATATGGAATGCGGCTCAAATTCAATTAAAGCAAACGGGCATTATCCACAACTACTTGCGAATGCTATGGGGTAAGAGAATCCTAGAATGGGCTTCTACCCCGAAAGAAGCGGCTAACTGGATGATTGAATTAAATGACAAATATGCACTTGATGGAAGAGATCCAAACTCCTACACCGGAATATTCTGGGTTCTGGGAAGACATGACAGAGCATGGGGTCCAGAGCGAGCTATTTTTGGTAAAATAAGGTATATGTCCTCTGAAAATACTCGGAAAAAAATGAATCTAAAACCATATCTTCAACAGTATAGGAGTAGATAATATGAGTATCGTCTTCGAACATAAAACTGAAGTTGAAAATACTATTGAAGAGGCCTTTGCATGGCATGAAAGAAAAGGAGCATTCAGGCGTCTAATGCCGCCATGGGAACTCGCAGAAGAAGTTCGTGCTGATGATAATTTAAAAGAGGGGTCTCAAAGAATCTTTAGATTCCCTATGGGCCCAATTAAGATGAATTGGGTTGCACAACACACGGGATATAATCCCCCTCATTCATTTGAAGATAAGATGCTAAAAGGCCCTTTCAAATCTTGGCATCATACTCATAAATTTGAGTCTGTAGGTGAAAATAATGCCTTGATTCATGACAAGGTTCACTACAAATTACCAATGGGATTCCTAGGCAATCTTGTCGCTGGTAGAATGATAAAAAAACGGCTTGAAAGGATGTTTACTGCTAGAGAAATTAGACTAGAAAGAGATCTAAAACGCCATGCGGATTTCGCCGACAAACCACGTAAAAAAATCCTAATCGCTGGTTCATCTGGATTAATCGGTCGCCAATTAGTCGCCTTTTTGGACACTGGCGGTCATGATGTATGGCGGCTTGTAAGAAGAAAGGCCAAGAAAGATGAAAAAGAGTTAGTATGGAACCCAGATGTTGGAATAATTAATCATGATGTTTTGGAAGGATTCGATGCGATTATCCACTTGGGTGGTGCAGGAATTGGCGATAAGCGATGGTCCAAAAAACGGATGAAGTTAATCGAAGAGAGTAGAACTAAAAGTACCACGCTTTTAGCGAATGCCATTACCAAATTAGCCAAAAAGCCGGAGGTTTTCATAGTTGCCAGCGCTGTTGGTTGGTACGGTAATCGAGGTGATGAGGAGTTAGATGAAACGTCTACACCAGGTGAAGGCTTCCTACCGGAAACCTGCGCTAGATGGGAAGAATCTTGTCAAGCTGCCCGAGACATTGGAGTTCGAACCATAAATTTGCGAACCGGCATTGTCTTGGACGCTACTGGTGGTGCATTAGGAAAAATGTTGTTACCAGCTAAACTTGGTGCCGGTGGCCCAATTGGCCGAGGTAAGCAATGGTATAGCTGGATTTCAATGGATGACCAAATATATTCAATTCATCATCTGTTAATGAAGGAGGATTGTGAAGGTGCGTACAATATTGGATCTCCCAATCCTGTACGACAAAAGACATTTGCCAAAGTTTTGGGCAAGGTCCTTCGACGCCCAGCCTTTATGCCTACTCCTCCGCTAGGAATATGGTTCTTATTTGGTAAAATGGGTGTTGCTCTGACTACAGAGAGTACGAAAGTTATGCCAAAGAAGTTGATTTCCTCGGGTTACAAATTTGAACATGAGAACTTAGAAGATGCCTTGAGAGACAGTCTCGGCTTGTGGAAATAATTCCCCATTTCTAAAAATTGAGCCTCGGCTTTCTGATAATGCCGAGGGCAAATTGTATTTTACGGTAAAGACTCATTGTTAGTCTTCGAGTAAATACATCACCATTTCTTTTCATGGCTTCTTCGAGAATTGCATCATATGCAGCACACATTACGGATGGTGAATATCTAGCATCCTTGTCAAGTAGTGATAACAATCCAACAGCATTTTTCCGATGAGTCATAACGTGGTCGAGATAATGTCGCATAAATTCTTGCCAACTTTTCGAGGTTGGAAGATCTTCTGAAATTAGATCTTTATTGGACAAGCCAAATTTTGCAAGTTCTTCACTAGGAAGATAAATACGATTCCTGCTGAGATCCTCTTGAATGTCTCGAAGCACATTTACCATTTGGAGGTATATGCCCATCTCAACAGCATGTCGTCTAGCGTTTGGATCGTTATAGCCGTATATTTCTACTAAGCACAACCCAACGGTTGATGCAACGCGGTAACAATATTGACGTAAGTCTTCGAACCGTTCGTACTTTGCTGCGTACAAGTCATCTTCCATACCAGATATCAGTTCTCTCAAGTGGTCTAACTCTATTGGGAATTTCTTAATTACATCAGCAAGTGCTATAAAAATTGGTTCATCTACTGGTCGATTATTTTCGATTAATTCCAAGTTTGTCCTGAACCAAAGTAAAGCAGTTAATTTTGAGAGGTGGTCTAAATCTGCATTTATTGGTTCTGACTGCTTATCGGTTGATAACTGAATATTACGATCTTTCGCTTGAACACTTAGGAAAGATAGATCTCTATCTGGCAACCAATCTCCATCAACTATATCGTCAACTCTTCGGCAAAATGCATAAAGTGCATTTACCGCTTGTCGCTTGTGAGTTGGTAAATGTCTAAAGGAGCGGAAGAATGAACTTGATGCATTTCTAGCAATTGTTTCACATGTGGAATAAGCATTCTCTAGCTTGTCCGCAGTGGTACTTTTTTCTTGGCCGAGTTGAAATATTGATACCACTTAATCACCAGTTATTGCACATTGCCAACACCTTAAGCCATTGTTATTGCTATATCAACTATAGTATTCTACCCAACAAAGATGTGTAATAAAATCATGCAAGTTGTGCCCAATCTACTTCAGCTTCCACAGCCTCAATTTCATCGACATCCATCTGTGCAAGTTGTAATTTCCCAGATAATTCATCATTTACTGCATGCCAGTAAGAATATGCTTCAATAACCCAAATACCAGACTCTCTAGTGCCATTTCCAGAGCCCTTAACTCCTCCGAAAGGCAAGTGAGCCTCCGCACCAGTGGTAGAATTATTTATTCCAGTCATTCCAGCCTTGATGCCAGTTTTGTAGCGATATGCTTCTAGTCTGTCATTGGTGTATATTGCCGAGGACAAACCGTACGGGCTAGCATTAGCAAGATGTAGAGCATGATCAAAATCTTTGGCCTTGACTACTGTCACAGCAGGTCCAAATATCTCCTCATGGAAACATTTCATGTCTTCAGTTACATCGGCGAAAACGTGTGGCCACATGAACACACCATCACCCGGATTGCCCATGAAATTTTCAGGCTTGTTGTCAGTGGTAATTTCTCCTTGACCCCAAATTTGGGTTGCTCCAGAAGACTTAGCCATTTCAAGGCCAATCATGAAATCCTTAGCATATTTTTCAGACAGCATTGGGCCGTACAAGACATCTTTGTGAACCGATGAATCGCCAATACGGGTAGACTTGACTTTCGCCATAAATTTCTCCATAAACTCATCGTAAATTCCTTCATGAACTATGAGGTTACCAAGGCTAGTGCATCGTTGTCCAGCAGTTCCAAAAGCACCCCAATAAGCACCCTCAACCGCATTATCTAAATTAGCAGATGGCATTACAACCAATGGATTCTTGCCACCTAATTCTAGAGAACATGAAACTAAATTTCGACCGCAGACTTCACCGATCATTTTACCAACCTCGGTAGAACCTGTGAAGGAAATTTTGTTGACTAGCCCTTCATCCACTGCATCTACTAAATATTGTCCAGCACCACTTCCTTTGCCATGAACGAGATTTATTACCCCGTTTGGCAAACCTGCTTGATGCATAATTCGTGCTAGAGCAAAGGAAAGAAGTGGAGCATCTTGTGGACTTTTCCAAACGCAAGTATTCCCACACATGATTGCAGGAATCATCTTCCAAAATGGTACTGCGGAAGGGAAGTTACAAGCATTAATGATGCCACAAACTCCAAGAGGTCGGCGATAGGTGAACAATTCTTTGTCTGGTAATTCTGAATTTACCGTTTGACCATACAATCTTCGGCCTTCAGATTGGAAAAACAAACAGGTGTCAATTGCTTCTTGTATCTCGCCACCTGACTCTTTCAAAGTTTTACCAATTTCTCTTGTTTCAAGTGCTACAAGGTCGTCTTTGTATTCCATTAACAAACGCCCCATATTGCCAATTATTTGGCCTCGAGTAGGTGCTGGAGTAGCCGCCCAACCAGTAAATGCTGCATGAGCCGCATCAAGAGCCGAGTGGACATCTTCACGAGTTGATAGCGGGAATTCACCTAGGCAATCTTCTAGCAGTGCAGGGTTTTTTGATTCAAAGGTAGCTCCATCACTTGACGAGGTCAATTGACCATTGATGATGTTGTATCCTTTGACCGATGGTTTTCCATTCGGGTTTTCTCGGGCAATAAATTCCAATCCTGTTTCTAAAACATGAACCATGTTCAGCCGACCTATGCCCGACTATTGAAGATAATGGTCATATCGATAGTTCTTTTTTTGCAATGTTTAAAAGTACCGAGGGAATAACACATTTACCTCGAGTACAGGCCATGAGTATACAAAGTATAACCACAGCCGGTGATTTGGAGCGATTATCATGTCAGGTCAAAATGAAACTATCTCATTAACGGTAGAGAAGTCTATTCCATCAGATGTTGGGCACGGCAGAGCAAGAATTTCAGGAGATTCAGGACTTAACTTGAAGCCTGGAGACATCGTATTAATCAAAGGTGAAAAACGCTCTACAGCAGCTATATATTGGCGCAGTAGACCCGAAGATAACAAAATGGCAATCATCAGGATTGACGGCATAATTAGGAAAAATGCAGGAGTTAGTCTTCGAGACAAAGTTACCGTCTCAAAAGTAGAAGCTGAAGAGTGTAAAAAAC
>MDSZ01154746.1_pt1 | contig 10816 bp, 8 predicted proteins | sample 811201 | NCBI WGS metagenome assembly MDSZ01 (sample SAMN05326647, study PRJNA326480) | marine metagenome | isolation source: seawater | place: Indian Ocean: North | collected 2010
CAATAATAAGCAACTTTCAAAAAAATATTTACATAAATCAATTGAAAAGTTCAGGGAAAGGAAAATATTTGACGGAATTTATTTATTAATTATGTCAATCAGAAAGGATAAAACAACCTTCTTTCATAAGGGAATAGGATTTTATTTCGAACGGGATGCTAAAGACTTTGAAAAATATATAAACTCATAAATCATATTTATAAATGGATATAAAATGACACTATTTAAAAGCGATTTCTTTTTAATAATATTAATTTATTTAATCTTACTTATTCCTGTATTTTTTATTGGAAACCCTGGGTTTTATGGAGATGATTTTTCATTTATAGAATATTATAAAGAAGGAAATTTTTTTAGAAATCATTACTCAGATCTTATTAGTGGAACCGGTTATTCACATAGGCCGATAGGCTGGTTCTTACTTTTAACTTTCTATTTGGTTTTTAAATCTAATGCTTTATTCGCATACATAGGCTCAATAACATTATTCGTTATTTTGCTTTATTTTGTACAGAGACTATTAATTAAACTAGATAGAAATACCTTTTTCGTTACATCAATATTAATAATTTTTGCCTTCATCCCGTTTAGTGCAACAGTATTTTATCAAATACCAAGTTCATATATGGTTATTACATATATTTTTCTTTTTGTTTTTTTATACTATTTTATTTTTCAAAATGATTTTACAAATATTTATAAGAATATATTTTTTAGTCTTTTTTGGCTCTTTATTCTTCTTTGCTATGAGTCTTCGATAGGGATCGCATTTGCGATGCCTTTTATGTTACTATTGAAAAATTATCTGTACAAAAAAAATTTTAAAATTATTGAATACCTTAAATTATTTTTGATCATAGGATTCCCAACAATCATATTTATTTTTTTATATTTTACCGATAGTTCTAATATAAAAGTGATTGCACTGGAGAATAGCTATTTAGAAAGCGATGAAGTAAATCAAAATGGACTAACCATAAAAAATTTAGAAACAACTGCAATATTTAAAATTAATAACTTTATAGATAAGTCAATGAGTTTTATAATGTTCTGTTTTCAAAGTATAATATATTTAATAAATAATATTAATAAAATTTGGTTTCCGTTATTATTGGTTTTATCATTATCATCGTTAATAATTTTTAATCTATTAAAATCAAAATATTTTAAGTTTTCTTCAAAAATTAACTTATTATTAATGCTTTTAGGAATAAGCTGGGCTTTAGGATCTATAACACCTTTCTTATTATATCCAGGATTTACCGTGCCAGTCTACCACCTAATGTTGCCAAGCTTTGGGATAGGTATCTTTTCTTTTGGATTTTTTGGATTTTTATTGGGCGAATATTTCTTTTATATTTATAAATATTTAATTTCCTTGATCATGATTATTTTTATATCTATTCAATTGAGTTATCTAGTTGCACTTAATGAAGAGCTTACATATTGGGAAAATCTTGCCCAGAAAACAAGAACAATCATAGGCAATTTGGATAAAAATCAAGAGTTTCAATTGTTTAATTTACCTGAGAAAAACAATTTTCATGTATTTTGGATGGAAGAAGCAATCGGAAAGAAGCATTTCAGAATGAATATGGGCTTTATGTATGATATTGATACATATGATTATAGCATATATACAGATACCAAGAATAAAAAAATGAATATAAAAAGCTTATCAAAAAATAATCAGAAAGAAGTTATAATTTTAAATTTTAATGAATTGTGACTTAAGTATTTATGAATTCAATTAAAGGAAAAAAAGTACTTGTTACTGGAGCAGGAGGCTTTATCGGAAGTCATCTTTGTTCAAAATTAACAAAAATAGGAGCGGATGTGACTGCCATGTTGCATTACAATTCTACAAGCTCACTGTGTAATTTAGAGTTTTTAAGCAATGCTGAATTAAAAAAATTAAATATAATAAAAGGAAATATCGAAGATCCTTTTTTTATGAATAAAAACCTAAAGGGTTTTGATATTGTCTTTCATCTAGCCTCACTTATTGGCATACCTTATTCTTATGTATCGCCCATAAATTATATTAGAACCAATGTGGAGGGTGCTATCAATATTTGTGAAGCCGCTAGAGCTCACAAATTTAGACTTGTACATACTTCAACGTCAGAAACATATGGCACAGCTATGTACGAACCAATTAATGAAACTCACCCACTGCAGGGACAATCGCCTTATTCTGCAAGTAAGATTGCAGCAGATAAAGTAATTGAAAGCTACGTGAATAGTTTTAATATTAATGCGGTTACTGTGAGGCCTTTTAATGTTTATGGCCCCAGGCAATCAGCTAGAGCAATCATCCCAACTATAATTTCTCAGATTTTATTTAATAACAAAATTGAGGTTGGTAATATTGAGCCAATAAGAGATTTTACATTTGTTAGTGATACAGTAAATGGTTTCTTGATGGCTGGAATAAATAGTACAATCGGTGAGGTATTTAATCTAGGTTCAGGAAAAAGTATTTCAGTTCTTGAATTGATAAAAATGTGTCAGTCAAAATTAGATAAAGAAAATTTAGATATAAAGAGCAACTCTGAAAGAGTTAGACCTAAAAAAAGTGAAGTGTATAAGCTAATTTGCGATTATGAGCATGCTAAAAATATTCTTGGTTGGAAGCCAGATATCTCACTAAGCGAAGGGTTGGACCAAACAATTGATTTTATCTCTAAAAATGAGAGTTTTTATAAAATAAATAAGTACGAAATATAAATGCAGGCAATAATCCTAGCGGGTGGCAAAGGAACGCGTTTACACCCTTATACAAAAAACATCCCTAAGCCCCTTCTCCCTGTGGGTGACTATCCTATAATCGAAATAATTATTAAACAATTGAGTAAGCATGGTTTCAACTCAATAATTTTGGCTGTCGGTCATATGCATCATTTATTTAATGCATTCTTTGAGGAAAATGAAAAAAAATATGGTCTAGATATATCATTTTCAATTGAGGATAAACCATTGGGTACGGCTGGAGTATTATCAAATTGTATTGAGTCCGTGCAAGACGACTTTTTATTAATGAATGGAGATATTCTAACAACATTAGATTATAATGCATTTTTCAAACACCATGCTGAGATGCAAAATGATTTTACAATAGCAGTTCATGAACGAAATGTTGATATAGACTATGGAGTTCTAGAATTTGATGATCAGAACATACTAAAAAAATATAAAGAAAAACCAAAATTTACATATGAAGTTAGTATGGGAATATATATGCTTAGAAAAAAGTCGGTCATAAATTATATAAATGTAAATGAATATCTTGATGTACCCGACTTAGTAAAAAAAATGCAAGATGATGATAAAAAAATATATAGATATAAAGAAAAATGTGATTGGCTAGATATTGGAAGACCTGATGATTACGAAAAAGCAACGAATCTATTTAATAGCCAAAAATCAAAATACTTAAATGACTGATTATGAGAGTACTTTTAACAGGATCAACTGGCTTTATTGGAAAGGAATTAGATAATTTTCTTAAAATTAAAAAATGCAAAGTTTTTTATATTGGAAGAAAAAGAAATAATAATAAAAACTATTATCATTTTGTCTCAACTGATCCCGAAGAAAAATTAGAAAAAATTATTGTTAAGATTAAACCGCACGCAATATTTCACATTGCCGGCATGATAAGTTCAGACTCAATTGAAAAGTCTATAAATGCGAATGTTATTTTAACCATGAAAATTCTTTTAGCTTTAAAAAATCTTAGACTACTTAATAAGATTAAAATTTTAGTATCCGGAAGCGCTTCAGAATATGGCTTTGTTGATAAAAAAAATATGCCTATCAATGAGAGCACGTCATTAAAACCTAATAATATTTATGGTTTGACAAAATATTTACAGTACAAATTCTGTAAAGGTTATTTAAACAGTCAAAACAAGGTAATATATGTCAGACCATTCAATGTATTTGGAAAAGGAATGTCAAAAAAACTTTCTATTGGAAGCTTTGCAAAACAAATAAAAATGATTAAAAATAAAAAAATTAAGGCAGAGGTTTTGCTTCGGAGTCCAGAGTCTGCAAGAGATTTTATATTTGTAGAAGACGTGGTAAAAATTTTTTGGGAATTGATGCATACAAAGAATGCTTTTGGTAAGGTATTCAATATTTGTACAGGTAGATCCACAAAAGTAAGTGAGATTCTGTCGTATATGATTCAACTTTCTCAACTAAATATAAAAGTTAAAGCTGAAATAGTAGATAAAAAAGACTCAAGCCATAAAGAAATGACTACTTATTATGGAAATAATAGATTATTACTAAAAACTATTGGAAAATTTAAATTCACAAGGTGGGAGGATGTAATTCCCTATATGTTATGAGTAAGGAAAAATTAACATTTATTTGCCCTGTATATAATGAACAAGAAGTAATAAAAGAGTTTTATTCAGAACTTGAAATAGAAGTTAAAAGTCTACGTAGTTTGTATGATGTAAAAATTTTATTCGTAGTCGATAAGTGTTCTGATAATACTTTTGAAATATTATCAGAAATTGCAAAAAATAACGATTTAGTAAGTATTATATTATTATCTAAAAGATTTGGTCACCAAATGTCATTAATAGCTGGCATTGATCATGCGCCTAATAGCATAATAATTATGATGGACTCTGACTTGCAACATCCAGTTAAAATAATAACAAAATTAATTAATAAATACAAAGAAGGGTCAGACATAGTCTTTACAGTAAGAAAAAATAATGTCGGCCAAGGTTATTTTAGAAATTTGTTTTCAAAAATATTTTATAAATTACTAAATACAATTTCTGATATAGAAATAAGTGCAGGTGAGGCAGACTTTAGATTGATTTCTCCAAAAGTTGCAGAAATTTTTAGAACCCAAATTAGAGAAAGAAATCAATTTTTAAGAGGCTTATTTAGATGGGTAGGATTTAAGTCTTCTCAGGTAACATTCATAGCTGGACCAAGAAAAAAAGGACGAACTAAATATAGCTTACCAAGAGTTATAAATTTTGCTATTCTAGGTTTCATCTCATTTAGTAGAGCGCCGCTTAAATATGCAATATATTTAGGTTTGGCGCTATCATTTATTGGTTTTGGAATAGGGCTTCACTCATTTATTTCATACTTTTTAAATCAAGAGGTCCCATCCGGCTGGACAACTTTAACTGTTATTATAAGTATATTTTCAGGTGTTCAGTTATTATTTCTTGGTATTATAGGAGAATATATTGGAGCAATATTTGATGAAGTTAAATCAAGACCATTATATTTAATTCAGCAAAAAGTTAATTTACCTGAAAAATAAACTATGAATTGTGATATTTGTAATTCTAAATTTAATGAAAATTTTTACCCTGGAATAGTTAAGTGTTCTTCATGTGGGCATATTTATGCTGATCAAGAATTGACAAGTGAACAACTGAAAAAAATTTATAATAAGGACTATTTTCACGGCGAAGAATATTCTGATTATATTGCTGAAAGAGAAACTATCGAGAGAAATTTTAAAAGAATATCTAAAATCATAAATAAATTTATAACAAATACGAAAGCCAAAAACATTTTAGAAATTGGTTCTGCGTATGGTTTTTTTTTAAATATGGTAAAAGATAAATTTAATATTGTAAAAGGACTTGAAATATGTAGAGACGCGGCTGAATATTCAAAAAGTCAATTTGGAATTGATGTAAAGGATGTCGATCTACTTGACTGGGATTTTGATCAACACAAGTATGATGTTGTATGTATGTGGGATGTGATAGAGCATCTTACTTCTCCACAAAAATATCTTAGAGAAATATCAAAGAACATGAACACAGATGGAATTATTGCCTTTACAACAGGTGATATTGGCAGTCTTGTCGCAAAGGTAAGGGGAAAGAATTGGAGACAAATACATCCACCTTCTCATGTTCATTATTTTAATAAAAAAACAGTTGAAAAATTATTAGCTCAAAATGGATTTAAAATAATAAGTTTTGGACATCTTGGAATGTTCAGAAGTATTGAAATGATGGCATATATTATTTTTGTACAAAAACTTAAAATTCCTTTTTTATTTAATATATTAAAATTTTTTGGAATAACAAAAATTATTACATACTTAAATTTTTTTGATGAAATGATAGTTATAGCAAAAAAAGTCAATACTCTTCCGTCTAAATCTAAAAGAGCGATACTGCATGCAGATGATTTTGGATTATCTAAACATTCAAGTGATAATATTTTAGAATGTTTTAAATATTCCCTAAACAGAACAAGTATTATGCCAAATGGCCAAGCTTTTGATTATGCAATTGAAAAATTCAAATTTATAAAAAACAAAGAATTAGGTATTCACTTGAATATTATTGAAGGAAAACCAGTTTCTGAACCAAGCAAGATTCAAGACATTAGTAGCAATAATAAATTTAAAAATTCATTTTTGACACTTCTACTTAATTATTATTTTGCTGGAACACAAAAGAAACAAAGAATTTATGATCAAGTTAAAACAGAACTAAGTCTTCAAATTGAAAAGGTTGTAAAAATGTTTGACTCGGACTTTGCTATTCATCTCGACAGTCACCAATATATTCATTGTATTCCATTCATATCAAATATAATTATTGACCTTAGTAAAGAGTATAAAATTAAGTCAGTAAGACATCCAAATGAATTATTAATTTTTAAATTTAATTTTCACCATATTAAAAACTTTTTCAGTATTAATATAATTAAATTTTTAGTTTTAAAAGTTTTAAGTCGAAACTTAAAATACAAACTTATAAAAAATAATATTAATTTTAATGATTATTTCATTGGTCTACTATTTAGTAATAATATCAGAAAAGAGGACATTTTAGATTTTTTAAAAAATCATAAATTAAAAAAATATTCATCTATAGAAATTTTATTCCATCCTGGAGGCATAAGTAGTGATGAAGCATTAAATTTTAATGAAGTTTCTAAAAGTTTTTATAATTCAAAAAATCGAGATTTTGAAAAAGATATATTAATTGATAGTGAATTTAATAGCGCTATTGATGAATATAATAGAATTTAAATGCGTTTACTATTTATCGTTGATGAAACTTTTTTTTTTCATCCTGAATTTGTAAATAATTTCATAAAAAGAAAAAAATACACAGTTACGGCAGTTGCTCTTGTCACATCTATTCCAAAAAAAAGTAGTCTATCAAGATATTTAGTATCAAAATTCTATTATTTAAAAATAAATGAAATTGTAAAACTAGTAATAATTTATATAAAATTATTTCTAAAAAATTCTTTTACAAGAAAATCAAAAAATATATTTAGTGTAGAGTCTGTACTAATAAAAAATAATATTCCTTACTTTAAGGTGAAAAATAAAATTAATAAAAAAAAATACATCGAAAAAATAAAAAATATTAATCCTGATATTATTATAAGCTCTAACTCTCTCTACTTAGGTAAGGAAATTTTGTCTATACCAAACATTATGTGCATTAATAGACATTCAAGTATTTTGCCATCTTATAAGGGTTTGTGGCCAATATTTCATGCTTTTATCAATAAAGAGAAGTTTATTGGAGTATCGATTCATAAAATGAATAATTCCATAGATGGTGGAGATGTTATTTCTAGTGCGACAATAGAAATCAAATCCACTGATACAATATTTTCTCTTTATCAAAAAGCTTTTAAAATATCGGTGGAAGAATTGATAAACGCCTTGGATATAATAGAAAATAAACAATCTTATAAGTATTCAAGGAATATAAAAGAATCATATTACTCATGGCCTGATAAAAAAGACTGGAAAAAATTTAGAAAGTTGAATGGTAAATTTATTTAATGTGGTAGATAATAATTATGAAAAGATCATTTGAAAAATTTAGATGCCCATCTTGTTTATCAAAATTAAAATTAATCAACAAAAAACTGCATTGCAATAGCTGCAAACTAGACTTTCATATTATTAATGATATTCCAAGGTTTGTTGACTCTAAAAACTATACATCGTCTTTCGGATTTCAGTGGAATAAATTTAAAAAAACTCAATTAGATAGCTATACTAAAAAAGATATATCAAGAAATCGTTTGTATGAAACTACTAATTTCAAAAAAAAATCAGATTTTAGTAATATAAATATTCTTGAGGCAGGTTCTGGTGCTGGTCGGTTTACTGAGATTATTGCTGAGACAAAAGCAAATGTTTATACTTTTGATTTTTCCTCCGCTGTTGATGCTAATTACGAAAATAACAATAGGTTTGATAATATAAATTTTTTTCAAGCTGATATTTTAAATATACCCTTTGAAGATAATTATTTTGATATAGTTATTTGTCTTGGAGTTATTCAACATACACAATTTCCATTTGATACTTTTTGTTCTTTAGCAAAAAAAATAAAACCAGGAGGAAGATTGTATATTGATGTTTATTCTAAGAGGTGGCATACTTATCTTTGGTCAAAATATATTTTACGACCTCTAACTACAAGACTTTCAAAAGAATTATTATTTAAATTAATAATAAAATTAACACCAAAATTAATTCCGATAACTAAATTTTTAAAATTAATCATTGGAAAAATTGGGATGAGAATCTCGCCAATTGTCGAATACTCAGACTTAGGACTATCTAAAGAATTAAATACAGACTGGTCAATTCTTGATACATTTGATATGTATTCTCCAAAGTATGACTTACCCCAATCTATTGATGAAGTAAAAAAATGGTTTAATAATAATAATTTCACTGAAATATCTGTAACCTATGGCCCAAATGGTATAATTGGCAGTGGAGTAAAAAAATGAATTATTCATTTTTAATGTTGCGGTAAATTTTTGAAGTTTTATTTATACCAATACTTTTATTAGTTCTTTGTGTTTTATCATATTAAAATATCGATTTATTTTATGCTGAAAAAAATTATATTTTTAATTAAATTTAGTTTTACTTAATTTATCGAAAACATCATCTCTCAGTTTGCAATTATTACATCATTCATATATAAAAATTTTTATTCAAACCAAAAACTAAAAAATGTGTGGAATTCTCGGAATTGTTGATTTAAACGTACCCCGGCATATTAGGAATTTGAATGAAGCCTCTTTACTTCTAAAAGAAAGAGGCCCTGATGACTGTGGTGTTTGGAATGATGAAAGTTGTGCATTAGGACATAGAAGACTATCAATAATTGATTTAAGCAATGCAGGTCATCAACCAATGGTATCAAGTAATGAAAGGTACGTATGTGTATTTAATGGAGAGATCTATAATTATAATATAATTAAAAAAAAATTATTAGCTGAAACGCAAAATCATAAATTTAAAAGTAACTCAGATACAGAAGTTTTATTAGAGAGCTGGTGTTTGTGGCAAGAAAGACTACTGCCAATGTTAGACGGTATGTTTGTGTTCGCTATTTGGGATAAAATTGAGAAAACATTGCATGTTGCTCGAGATAGAATGGGAGAGAAGCCATTATATTATCACTTTGATGGGAATTTGTTTGCATTTGCTTCAAGGCCCTCTGCAATTTTTAAATTGTTGCCTGGACTCTCAAAAAAATACTCATCTCAGGGTATCAGGTATTTTATTGAAAGTGGATATGTTCCAGCCCCTTTTTCAATTCATGATAAATTAAAAAAACTTCCCGCAGCTAAATACCTTAAATTTAAAAATGGCAAAATTGATATTCACAAGTACTGGTCTATCGACGAAGTTCATCCTGAATATGACTGGCTCAATAGTAAAGAGGATGATCTTATCAGTGAACTTGATGTAATTTTAAATGAAAGTGTTAGTAAAAGAATGGTAAGCGATGTTCCATTAGGAGCATTTTTATCAGGTGGTATTGATAGTTCATTAGTTGTAGCAATAATGAACCATTTAAAAAATAATCCAATTAAGACGTTTACGATTGGATTTGACGAAAAAAATTATGATGAAAGTATTCATGCGTCTAATGTTGCAAAAATATTAGATACAGATCACTACTGTAAAAACCTTAAAGTAAAAAATCTACAATCACTAATACCTCATTTTTTTGAATTTTTTGATGAGCCTTTTTTTGATAGCGCTGCATTTCCAACTTTAGCAGTATCAAAGTTAGCTAAAGAGCATGTAACCGTTTGTTTAACGGGAGATGGAGGGGATGAACTTTTTGGTGGTTACCATTACTATAATATCATGAAAAATATAGAAAAGCTTAATAATTTTCCAACAATTCTCAAATCTACAATCAAAAATGTTATTTCCATTCTACCAATCCATCAACTAAAACTACTTTCAACCGCTTTGCAACTTTCTGGTCCAGCTGAAATATTTGCTTTTATAAGGGGTATTTCCAAAGATTTTGAAAGTGTTTTTGAAAGTGAATTTTTAGACCAAACTTTTGGACTAAAAGATCTTTTTTTAAATGAGACTATGTTGCTGCCAAACAGTCTAACCTATTCTGAAATTTCAATGAGATTAGATGCAAAATATACACTTAATGATGACTACTTACAGAAGACTGATGTTGCAAGTATGTCATATTCACTTGAGTCAAGAACTCCATTTTTAAGTCCAGAATTAATTGAATGGTCATGTAAGTTGCCAGAAAAATTTAAAGTTAGAGGAAAAAATAATAAATACTTATTAAGAAAACTACTTTATAGATATGTCCCCAAAACTATTGTGGATCGGCCTAAACGAGGGTTTGGAGTTCCAATTGACTATTGGTTAAGGAATGATCTGAAAAACTGGGCATTAGAAATAATAAATGATACAACTTCCTATAATGGAATTCCAATAATGAAAGATAAGGTACTTAATTTATTTAAAATTCACCAAAAAGGTGTA
>MDSZ01152547.1_pt1 | contig 10815 bp, 12 predicted proteins | sample 811201 | NCBI WGS metagenome assembly MDSZ01 (sample SAMN05326647, study PRJNA326480) | marine metagenome | isolation source: seawater | place: Indian Ocean: North | collected 2010
ATCTTTGACACCTGTTTTCGTGAGTTTTTTTACTTCCAAGAGCTCCTATATAATAAAATTTATTCTTTAATGCATGTTGTAATGCTGGATCATCAATCTTTGGGTCATGTGTTAAAGCAATTAATGCAGTATTTTGATTAGTTTCAATTTCTTTAAAAGCTTCATTAGGCCATTTATTAATTATTTTTATATCTGGAAATCTTTGTTCTGATGCAAAATAACCTCTTGGATCAATTATAGATATTTCAAAATTTAAACTTTTTGCAAAATCTACCAAATATTGAGCAATATGTACTGCCCCTACTACAATCACTTTTATTGGTAATACGTAAGTTTCAACAAATATTTCTGAGTTTTCTATCACTCCATTTTTTTTTAATTCAAAAAATTCGTTTATTTGATTTGAATAACCTTGCATTGCTTCGCTTAAAGATTTATCTTTTTCAAAAATCTCACTCTCACCAGTAGATAAATTCGTTATTATAGCAAACTCAGATTTATTTTTTTTTTTTCGATGATTGATCTTAAAATTTCGAGTTTCATTAATTTACTTGTTCTAAATAGACAGCTATTTCGCCACCACAAGCTAGTCCAACTTCCCAAGCGCTTTCGTTTGAAACTTTAAACTCTATTTTTTTACAAGGCTTATTATCTTTAATTAAGCCAATGCATTCTCTTACGACTGCAGACTCGACACACCCTCCAGAAACAGAACCTGAAAAGTCACCTTTTTCATTAACAATCATTCTGCTACCAACTTGTCTTGGAGAGGATCCCCAAGTCTGGATCACTGTTGCTAAAACGACTTTTTGATTAGCTTTTACCCAGTCATTAGCTTCTTCAAGGATTTTCTCATCAAATGAATTTTTCATTTGGTGAAATATAAATCTTAACTAACAAGCTTCAACAGCTTTTTTTACGTACAGTGAAACAAGATTCGCTCTGTATTCTGCTGATGCATGCATATCAGAGTTCATTCCTGAAGATTTAACTTCCATACCTTCAATTGCTGATGATGAAAAATCTGAGCTAAGTTTTTTTGATAAATCTTTATCAATATAAACACAAGATTTCGCTCCAGTTACAGCAACATTTACATCTTTTTTATGCTTAGCAACAAAAACACCTATAATAGCATATCTCGATGCAGGGTTAGGATGTTTTTGATAATCAGCTTTTTCAGGTATTTGAAATTCAACTGCTTCAACAATTTCACCACTTTTTAGTGCAGTTTCAAACATACCTGTGAAAAACTTTTCTGCCTCTATTTTTCTTTTATCAGTATGAATTACTGCATTAAGTGCCATACAAGCTGATGGATAACAAGCTGAAGGATCGTTATTTGAAATTGACCCACCAATTGTGCCTCTATTTCTAACTTGTGCATCACCAATATTACCAGCAAGTTTTGCTAGTGCAGGAATTGCTTTTTGAATGTCCTTTGATGCAGCAACTTCAGCATGCTTTGTTGTTGCACCAATTGTTACAGATTTTCCACTTACCTTGATGCCTGAAAGTTTTTTAATGTGTTTTATATCAATTACATCTTTGTAAGTTGCTAGTCCTAATTTCATTGAGGGGATTGTAGTCATTCCTCCTGCTAAAAAAGCAGAGCTAGATGATGCTAATTTTGTAGCTTCTTTAACATCCTTAGGTGAATGGTAATTAAATGTTTTCATACTTTTCCTCCTTAAGCTGCTTTAGCTTTAGATTTTTTCATTGCCTTACAAGCTCTCCAAACCTTCTCAGCAGTTGCTGGCATTGAAATTTCCTGACCGCCTAATGCATCAATTACTGCATTCATTACTGTTGGCGGTGAAGCTATTGCACCTGCTTCCCCACAACCTTTGACACCTAGCGGGTTAGAAGTAGCATGTGTGCAAGTAAAGCCTAAATTAAAATCTGGAAAATTGTCTGCTCTTGGCATTGTATAATCCATATAAGAAGCAGTCATTAATTGACCTGTCTCATCATATTGAGTATTTTCATGAAGAGCTTGGCCAATTCCTTGTGCTAATCCTCCATGAACTTGTCCTTCAACAATGTTAGGATTAACTATTCTTCCAAAATCATCAACGGCTGTATATTTCTCAACTTTGACATTTCCAGTATCTGGATCAATTTCAACTTCACATATATGTGACCCAGCTGGAAAAGAAAAGTTTGATGGATCAAAGAATGATGACTCGATTAATCCTGGTTCATCTCCCTCTGGGATTGGGGATTTCATCTCATCTCTTTGGCCTGGCAAATAACAAGCAAAAGCAATTTCACCAATTGTTTTTTTCTTGTTTGATTTAAGGGCAACAAACTCACCATCCTTGAATTCAATTTCGTCTTCATTTACTTCAAGCATTTTAGCAGCTACTCTCTTACCTTTAGCTACAATTTTTTTACAAGCATTTACAATTGCAATACCACCTACTGTCAACGATCTTGAACCATAAGTTCCCATTCCAAATGTTCCTTTATCAGTGTCACCATGAACAATATCAATGTTTTCCATCGGTACGCCAAGCTCATCTGCAGCGATCTGGGCAAAAGTAGTGTCATGACTTTGTCCATGACTATGAGCACCAGTAAACACAGAAATTTGTCCTGTCGGATTAAATCTTACTTCAGCAGACTCCCATAATCCAACTCCACATCCTAAAGACATAACTGCTGCTGATGGCGCAATACCACAAGCTTCAAAATAAGAGGAAACACCAATCCCTCTCAATTTTCCGTTCGCTTCAGATTTTTTTCTTCGAGCTTCAAAACCTGCATAATCTGCCATTTGTTTTGCTTTTTCTAACCCAGCAACATAATCACCAGAGTCAACTGTGTGAACTAATGTTTGTTTAAATGGAAATTGAGTTGGAAAGTTTTTCATTCTAATCTCAGTTTTATCCATACCTAACTCTAATGCAGCTTTTTCAACTAATCTTTCAATCGTATAAGTCGCCTCTGGTCTTCCGGCTCCTCTATATGCGTCAACTGGAGCCGTATTAGTATAAACAGCTTTTACATTTGAATATGCTGCAGGAATTACATAAACACCAGTAGCGCATGGTCCAAATAAATATGTAGGAGTTACAGTTCCAAATACTCTTGCATAAGCCCCTAGATTAGCAATTGTCTCATTTTTAAAACCTAAAAACTTACCATCGTTAGTAACTGCTAATTCAGCATGAGTAACATGATCTCTACCATGAGTATCTGTTAAGAAAGATTCTGTTCTTTCAGCAACCCATTTTATTGGTCTTTCTATTTTTTTTGAGGCCCAACTACAAACTATCTCTTCATTGTAAACATTTATTTTAGATCCGAATCCACCCCCAACATCCGGAGCAACAACTCTCAATTTATTTTCAGGTGCTACATTTCCAAATGCAGACATGACTAGTCTTGATAAATGTGGATTCTGACTTGTAGTATATAAAGTTATTTCTTCAGATGCAGTGTTGTAATCAACCACACATGCTCTTGGTTCCATTGCGTTAGGAACTAATCTATTATTTATCAGATCAACTTTAATAATTTTATCAGCTTTAGCAAAAGCTTCATCTACAGCTTTTCTATCACCTAACAGCCAGTCATAACAAAGATTTTTATCTACTCCATCGTGAATAGCATCACTTTTCATTGCTTCTGCTGGATCAACAACAGCTTTTAAAACTTTATAATCAACTTTTACTTTCTCAGCTCCCTCTTTAGCTTCATCTAAAGTCTCTGCAAAAACTACTGCAACAGGTTCACCGACAAAATTAGCAACATCTTTTGCTAAAGGAGGATTGGCTGGAACTTTCATTTCAGATCCGTCCTCACTTCTAATTGCCCAACCAGCAATAAGTCCACCAATTTTATCTTCTGCTATTTCTTTTCCTGTTAACACTCCAACTACACCTGATGATTTTAATGCTTTTGAAGTATCTACACTTTTTATTTTTGCTCTTGCATGTGGAGATCTAACAAACACTGCATAAGTTTGATTTGCAATATTTATATCTGCAGTATATCTACCTTTTCCTGTTAAAAATCTTGCGTCTTCTTTTCTTTCTACTCTTGATCCTACTAAACTAGCCATTTTTTTGTTCTCCTTTTTTTATTTACATTTTTGATGCAGCTTCTTTAACTGCAGCGACAATATTTTGGTAACCTGTACATCTACAGATATTACCCTCTAACCATTCTCTAATTTCTTTATCACTCGGATTTTTTTTTGTCTGTAATAAATCTACAGCACTCATAACCATGCCTGGGGTACAGTATCCACATTGTAATCCATGAGTTTTTTTAAATGCTGCTTGCATTGGGTGAAGTTTTCCATCTTTTGCTAATCCTTCAATCGTTGTAACTTTTGATCCGTCGATATCTGCAGCTAAAGTTGAACAACTTTTAATAGATTTACCATTTACATGTACCACACAAGCTCCACACTGACTGCTATCACAACCGACATGTGTACCTGTTAAATTTAAATTATCTCTTAAAAAAACTGATAAAAGTGTATGGTCTGGGACCTCTTTACTAACCTTTTTACCATTAACCTCTAAACTAACTTTTGTCATCAGTATCTCCTTCCTGAATAGAATCGAATTACATCATAAGTAAAAATTTTAAGCAATTATTAATTTTGTAACATTTCTACTTTAACGAGAAATTTTTCGCTTAATTATTGAGAAAATATTAACATTATAACGCTATAGAAATGAATATTGCCACAGCAACGGCTATTCCCAGATATATAAGAATTTTTTTATTTTGTTTTTTTGGGGCAGTTTCATTTTCAATTTTAATTTCAGAAGTTTCCTCTTTAGGCTTCGAGTCATATGAAATTATCTCAGAAAATTTTCCAAAAAATATATCTGCCATTTTCTTTGCTGTCATGTCAATTAATCTTGAGCCTACTTGTGCAATTTTACCTCCTACATTTGCTTCCACTTCGTAAATTAAATTAGTACCATTGCCATCATCCTCTAATCTCACATTTGCTTCGCCTGATGCAAATCCTACAGGCGAATTACCTGATCCAGTAATTTTATAACTATTTGGTGGATCGAGATCTTTAAGTTCAATATCTCCAGTAAAGCTTGCATTAAATGGGCCAATTTTATTTGTTGCAGTTGCAGTAAATTCTGTATCTGAATTCTTAATAAATTCCTCACAGCCAGGTATAGCTTGTTTTAAAATTTCGGGATCATTTAATGCTTTCCACACTTTTTCTTTTGATAAATTAATTTGATACGATCCAGAAAGTTTCATAATATCTATATAATAAAATTTTATGGATGATAAAACAAAAAAAGAATTACAATCAGCTGCATTTGAAAGATTAATTCAACATTTACAGGCAAGAAAAGATGTCCAAAATATTGATTTAATGAATCTTGCTGGATTTTGTAGAAACTGTTTATCTAAATGGTACAGAGAAGAGGCTGAAAAAAAAGGAATAAATATTTCAGATCCTGATGCAAGAGAGCATGTCTATGGAATGCCATATTCAGAATGGAAAGATAAATATCAAAAATAATTATTTTTCTTTAAGTCTTGGAAATAGCTCTACAAAATTGCAAGGTTTATGATTAATATCTAATTGATGTTTTAAAATTCCTTCCCATGCATCAGTTACACCTCCTGATGATCCAGGAAGAGCAAAAATATATTTTCCATTAGCAAGAACGGCGCAAGCTCTTGATTGTATTGCTGAAGTACCAACTGATTTAATGCTTATATGTCTAAATACTTCTCCAAAACCTGGAATATGTTTATCTGCAATTTCATCTAAAGCCTCTGGAGTTATATCTCTTCCAGTGAGACCTGTGCCTCCAGTAGTTATAATTGCATCAATCTTATCATTTTTAAGCCAATCCTTTAGTATCAAAACTATTTGATCCTTTTCATCTTTACATATTTTTCTATCTAACAAAGTATGATTAGCCTCTTTTATTTTGTTTACTAAGATTGATCCTGATTTATCATTATCAAAAGTTCTGGTATCTGTTACAGTTAAAAGTGCTATGTTTACTTTCATAAAAAATTTTTAATATGATTATATTATCAATATTATTTTTAATAACAGCTATTTTATACTCAAGTGTTGGTTTTGGTGGAGGTTCAACTTATTTAGCCCTATTGCTCATATGGGAAATTCCATACTTAATATTTCCAGTTATAGCTTTAATTTGTAATATAATTGTGGTTACTGGAAATTCATTTAATTACGTTAGAGCAGGAAATCATAATATTAAGTTATTAATGCCTTTTTTAATCGGTTCAATTCCTTTTGCGTTTATTGGAGGAACTTTAATAGTTAATAAAGAAATTTTTGAAATTCTTCTTTTTATAGTTCTTTCAATTGCTGGGCTACTATTACTCATCAACAATAAATCTTATGAACAAAAGAAAATAGTAATAAAAAAGCTAAATTTCCTTATATCAATTTTTATAGGATCTATTCTTGGTCTTGTGTCAGGAATAGTAGGAATTGGAGGAGGAATTTTTTTAAGCCCAATACTTTTTTTATTGAAAGCTGATTATCCTAAAAATATTGTAACTACAGCATCACTATTTATTCTTATAAACTCAATATCTGGAATTTTCGGTCAATTAACAAAAGAAAATGTTATCAATGATGTTTCTTCATATTGGCCATTGTTTAGTTCAGTTTTTGTAGGTGGACTTTTGGGTAATTATTTAAATTTGAAAATTTTTTCTAGTAGAATTTTGGCATTCATTACATCATTATTAGTTTTATTTGTTGCTGTAAGAATGGGTTTTAAAATATTTATATAATAATGAATTTAGATTTTTTTAAAAAGGTTAGAATATTAGATGGTGGAATGGGACAAGAACTACTTGCCAGGGGCATGAAACCAATAGGAACTTTATGGAGTGCTAGTGCTTTATTAAATGAAAAATATCACCAGCTACTTTTTGATACTCATTTAGATTTTATAAAAGCGGGCGCTGAAGTAATTATTACAACTACTTTTGCTTCAAGAAAAGTAAGATTAAAAGAAAACAATTGTGAAGATAAATTTGAATACATAAACAAAAAAGCAGGAGAAATCGCACAAAAAACAAAAGTTAATTTTCCAAGTATTTTAATTGCAGGTGGACTACCTCCACAGAATTTAACTTATAGAGCAGATCAACGATCTAATGATGAAATAGAAAATGACTTTTATAATCAAGCAAAATTGATAAACCCATATGTAGATTTTTTTTATTTTGATGTATTGAGTAGCTTAAATGAAATAAAGCTAGGTATCAAAAGTATTAAAGAGTTTAAAAAACCATATTTGGTAGGTATTCATATTTCTGAGGGTACTAAATTGCCAAGTGGTGAGAAAATTTCAGATCTAAATGATAGTTTTGATACTGATAAATTATTAGGTTTAACTCTTTCATGTGTATCTCCTGAAAATTTTCAACTAAATCTGAATGAAATTAAAAATTTAGGAATGTTTTTTGGTTTTAAATTAAACGGTTTTATAAAAACTAATCCATTACCAATATTTGATAGAGATAAAAAAACTGAAAATCCAAATAAACTTCTTGGTATTCGAAAAGATTTAACACCAGAAAAAATGTCTAAATTTGCTAAAAAGTTTAAAGATGAAGGTGCTACAATTATAGGTGGTTGTTGTGAGACTAGACCTCAGCATATCAAAGAAATGGCAAGGTTAATTAAAATAATTTAGAGAAATTTTATTTTTTCTTGTAAAGTATTATTGAATGAAAAATCTAAGTGATCTTACTGTAATAATAGTTACCTTTAATACTTCTGAAGAAATAATTCTCAATTGTTTAAAATCTATTAATGAGAATGTAAATGTTTTGATAATTGAAAACTCAAATAATTTCGTGCATGAAAAAATTGTTACATCGGAATTTTCAAATGTGAAGATTATGTGTACAGGAGAAAATTTAGGTTATGGTAAGGGCAATAATTTTGGTATCAAGTATACGCAAAGTGAATATGTTTTAATTCTTAACCCAGATGTAATTTGTGACCAAGAATTTTTTTTTAATATAACTGATGTGATTAATAAAAATCAAGATTTTGCAGTAATTGGTTGTCAATATTCACAAGATAGAATGTTTATGCCAGCTGGATTTTTCGATAAAAAAAATAATAGTAAATTTATTAATAGATTTAAAAATGGAGATATAAGAGAAATTGAAAAAGTAGAATGGGTTACTGGCTGTTCAATGTTGATAAATTTAAATAAGTTCGGTGATAAAGAAATTTTTGACAAAAAATTTTTTTTATACTTCGAGGAATTTGATTTATGTTTAAATCTCTTAAAAAAAGGCAAGAATATTTATACTTCAAGCAAATTGAAAATACATCACTTGGGTTTTAAAAGTTCACTAAATAAAGATACCATTAATAACTCCAAATTAATCAACTTAAAGGATTGGCATTATATGTGGTCAAGTTTTTATTTTTATAAAAAAAATTATAGTTATTTATTCGCTATCAAAAAACTTTCAGGTAAGTTTTTTAGAGCATTATTGAAATCAATAATTTACACATTGCTTTTTAAAAGAGAAAGACAAAAAAAATATTTTAATAGATTTCTAGGATTACTAAATTCAATCTTAAATAGACCGCCAAATTATAGAGGTTGATTCTATTTAGCTTTTTTTACAAAATATATTCCAATAACAACCGCTATGAGAGATATTAATATTTTCAAAGTTATTAGTTCTCTTAAAAATATATAACTTAAAATTGTCCCAAAAATTGGAATTAAATAAGAAACTTGAGATTGAAATATCAATCCATTATTAACTAAAATTCTAAATCTTAAAAGCCAAGCAATTCCTGTTGAAACTAAACCTAAATAAATAACAGAAATTGTGGAGTCAAGTCTTGGAGTTATTTGCCATGGTTGCTCAATAAAGATCACTAATGGTATCAAAATGATCGTAGCCCAAATTAAAATTGATCCTGTAACATTTTCATTTTTTTTCTTACTAATTTTCAAAGTTAAAACTCCGCCAATAACGTAGCAAGTAGAACCTAATAAAATTAATAATGCTGAATAGAAATTATTTTCGTCTATTAACAAATTATCTGAAAATAAAAAAATTATACCAGAGAAACCTATTAGTATCCCTATTGTTTTAATAAAATTAAACTTTTCATTTTTTGTATAAAAATGACCAAGCACTGTTGAACTTAGAGGAGTTGTAGACATTAAAATTGCTGCCAAATTACTCTGAACAGATTGTACCCCATATGCTATTAAAAAAAATGGTGCAACTAAATTTATAAAACCAATTATTGCAAACCAATACCAGTCTTTAGAGAAAGCCTCTATATTTATATTCTTAAAATAACACAGTAATAAAACTGGAATTGCCCCAAAGAAAACTCTTAAAAAAGCAATTGTTACTGGTCCAAAAGAATAAGTTGCAATCTTAATATTAAAAAAAGCAGATGCCCAGATTAAAGCTAGCACTGTAAGTAATAGATAGTCTAATAGTTTAGGTTGTCTCATCCAGTAATTTCGTTGGCTAGGCCATTAGTAATTTTTTGTAGATCTTGGTAATTAGTTTTAAATATACAATTTGGATGTCCAGCTGCAGCATATAAATGTTCAAATCTTTCTAAAGAATTATCAATATACACATTAATTTTGTTTAAATGGCCTATTGGAGATACTCCTCCAATTGTAAATCCTGTTACATTTTTTACCTCTTCGGCCGAGGCCATAAATGCATCTTTAATATTTAAAATCTTCTTTATTTTGTTAAGAGAGGCTTTTTTATCTCCTGAAACTAAAAATAATGTGTAAGTATTATCTGTTTTAAACAACAAACTTTTAATTATTGCACCGATTTCACAATTTAAAGATTTGGCAGCATCTTTAGCAGTTCGAGCTGATGTATCCAAGATAATAACCTCAAAATTTTTATCAAATTTTTTTAAAACATCTTCAACTCTTTTTACAGGTTCCTTATTTAATAAAGACATATTTCAACTTTAGATTGTTAATTTTTTTTCTTGTAAAATATACACTTATGTAAAAATTGCATATGTGTTATTAAGTAAAAGAACATTATTTATCAGGCTTTTTTTGATAACACAACGTTCAGAATTACATAGGAGAAAAAATGAGTGCTAAGGACGTTTTAAGTTTTATTAAAGACAAAGAAGCTGAATTTGTAGATTTGAGGTTTACAGATCCAAGAGGAAAACTTCAGCATTTAACAATGGATGCAACAGCAGTTGATGATGGGATGTTAAATGATGGTGTATTCTTTGATGGATCCTCAATAGCTGGATGGAAAGCCATAAATGAGTCAGACATGATATTAAAACCTGACCTAACAAGATTTTTTTTAGATCCTTTCACTTCTCATAACACTGTAGTTCTTTTTTGTGATATTTTGGATGCAATTAAAAAAACACCTTACGAAAGAGATCCAAGAGGTGTTGCTAAAAAAGCAGAAGAATATCTAAAAGCCTCTGGCATTGGTGATAAAGCCTTTTTTGGTCCAGAGCCAGAATTTTTTGTGTTTGATGATGTCAGAATTAAGAATGATATGAACGAGTGTGGATTTGTGCTTGATAGTAAAGAAGGACCTTATAACTCTGGCAAAGTATATGAAAATGGAAATATGGGTCACCGACCTGGAATAAAAGGTGGTTATTTTCCTGTTCCCCCAGTTGATAGTGAACAAGATATGCGAGGAGAATACCTAAAAAATTTAAAAGAGGTTGGAATTAAAGTTGAAAAACATCATCATGAGGTTGCTCCTAGCCAGCATGAACTTGGAATGTATTTTGGAACTTTAGTGCAACAAGCAGATAAT